>OMGP01000032.1_pt1 | contig 123596 bp, 102 predicted proteins | sample 1646091 | NCBI WGS metagenome assembly OMGP01 (sample SAMN05578580, study PRJEB25193) | human gut metagenome | biome: Human Microbiome; feature: human-associated habitat; material: feces | host: Homo sapiens | place: USA:Birmingham | reverse complement strand
CTAGAGCGCCTGGTTTGGGACCAGGAGGTCGCAGGTTCGAATCCTGTCACCCCGATTCTTACAAATATGCGCGAGTGGCTCAGTTGGTGGAGCGCGACCTTGCCAAGGTCGAGGCCGCGGGTTCGAGTCCCGTCTCGCGCTCTTTTTTATTTCTAGGATTTATGCGGGTTCCGAGGTTTTCGGAATCCGCTTTTAATTTGCGTAATTGGGCTTGCTGGAAGAAATTCAAGAAACGAAGAAAAATGAAGGAAAATGCGTGATTTTTTTAATTTCCACTTGCATGTATACCGTGCCTGTGATATAGTATAAAGGCTGAAAATTCACGCCGGTCGGATTTGCGCAGGACGGTGCTCATTATGAGTCCCCGCGGAAAGCATGAGAAGACGGCGGAAGAAAAACCAAAATTGGAGGAAAGAAACATGAGCGTTATTTCAATGAAGCAGTTACTCGAAGCAGGTGTACATTTTGGACACCAGACCAGAAGATGGAACCCGAAAATGGCTCCGTACATCTACACCGAGAGAAATGGTATCCACATCATCGACCTTCAGAAATCTGTAGGTAAAGTAGATGAGGCTTACAAGGCAGTATCCGATATCGCAGCAGACGGCGGCACAATCCTGTTCGTTGGTACAAAGAAGCAGGCTCAGGACGCTATCAAGACCGAGGCTGAGAGATGTGGTATGTTCTATGTAAACGAGAGATGGTTAGGCGGTATGCTGACAAACTTCAAGACCATCCAGAGCCGTATCGCTAGATTAAAACAGATCGAGGCTATGTCTGAGGACGGAACTTTCGACGTTCTGCCGAAGAAAGAAGTTATCGAGCTGAAAAAAGAGTGGGAGAAGCTGGAGAAGAACCTGGGCGGTATCAAAGATATGAAGAAGATCCCGGATGCTATCTTCGTAGTAGATCCGAAGAAGGAAAGAATCTGCGTACAGGAGGCTCATACTCTGGGTATTCCGCTGATCGGTATCATCGATACCAACTGTGATCCGGAAGAGCTGGATTATGTAATCCCGGGTAACGATGATGCTATCCGTGCCGTAAAACTGATCGTTTCCAGAATGGCAGACGCTGTTATCGAAGCTAAGCAGGGCGAGGCTGAGGCAGCTGCAGCAGAGGGCGAAGCAGAGGCTACAGAGGCTTAATTAACCCCAAAATTAAAAACTGAAACCAAAAGACCAGGAGCACGCCGCGGTTTTCCGCATAAAAGCGTGCTCCGCGCGGGTATACGAACGTGTACCTGAATTTATATACACGGAGGGATTTAAGATGGCAGTTACAGCCGCAATGGTAAAAGAGTTACGTGAAATGACAGGCGCTGGTATGATGGACTGTAAGAAAGCTCTTGCAGCTACAGATGGCGACATGGACAAAGCTGTTGAGTTCCTGAGAGAAAAAGGACTTGCAGGCGCTACTAAGAAAGCTGGCCGTATTGCAGCAGAGGGTATCGTTATGACTAAGGTTACCGCTGATGAAAAGAAGGCAGTTGTAGTAGAAGTAAACGCAGAGACAGACTTCGTAGCTAAGAACGAGAAGTTCCAGAACTATGTATCTGATGTTGCTGAGCAGGCGCTGAACACAAGCGCAGCAGATATTGACGCATTCCTGGCTGAAAAATGGGCAAAGGATCCGTCCCTGACAGTTGCAGAGGCTCTGTCTTCCCAGATCTCCATCATCGGCGAGAACATGAAGATCCGTCGTTTTGCTCAGTTAGCTGAGGAGAATGGTTTCGTTGCTTCCTACATCCATGCAGGCGGCAAGATCGGCGTTCTGGTAGACGTTGAAACTGACGTTGTAAACGATGCAATCAAAGAGATGGCTAAGAACGTAGCTATGCAGGCTGCAGCTCTGAAACCGCTGTACACCAACGACAGCGAAGTAGATGCAGATTACATCGCAAAAGAGAAAGAGATCCTGACTGTAGCAGCTAAGAACGAGAAGCCGGATGCAAACGACAAGATCATCAACGGTATGGTTATGGGTCGTATCAAGAAAGAGCTCAAAGAGATCTGCCTTCTGGATCAGGTATATGTTAAGGCTGAGGATGGCAAGCAGAGCGTAGCTCAGTATGTAGCTCAGGTTGCTAAAGAGAATGGCGCGAAGATCACTGTTAAGAAGTTCGTTCGTTTCGAGACTGGCGAAGGTATCGAAAAGAAGGAAGAGAACTTTGCAGAGGAAGTTGCAAAGCAGATGGGACAGTAGTTCTCATTTTCAAGAAATGTCCAAAACGTCGGAATCGAAAGATTTCGGCGTTTTTTCGTCTATGTGCTAGTCCATCTGCTCTGGATTGGAAGGACAGCCAGAAAGGGGAATGTTGACAGTCCGTCCCCCAGGATATATAATATTTCTCAGGAAATAACACCAGCATGGAAGGGGAAACAAATAGAATGAAGAAAATTATTTTAACCGGCGATCGTCCTACCGGGCGCTTACATGTCGGACATTATGTTGGCTCTCTGAGCGAGAGAGTGAGACTTCAGAATTCCGGCAAATTCGATGAGATCTATATTATGATTGCCGATGCACAGGCGCTGACAGATAACGCAGATCATCCGGAAAAGGTGCGTAAAAATATTCTGCAGGTTGCCCTGGACTATCTGGCTTGTGGAATTGACCCGGAGAAATCCACCATCTTTATCCAGTCGATGGTGCCGGAGCTGACAGAGCTTACTTTTTACTATATGAACCTGGTTACGGTATCCCGTGTACAGCGAAATCCTACCGTAAAAGCAGAGATTCAGATGCGTAATTTTGAGGCAAGCATCCCGGTTGGATTCTTTACTTATCCGATTAGCCAGGCGGCGGATATCACTGCATTCCGCGCGACGACCGTTCCGGTTGGAGAGGATCAGATGCCGATGTTAGAGCAGTGCAAGGAGATCGTCCACAAATTCAACAGCGTGTACGGCGAGACTCTGACGGAACCGGAGATCCTGCTTCCGTCCAACAAGGCATGTCTGCGTCTGCCGGGTATCGATGGAAAGGCAAAGATGAGCAAATCGCTTGGAAACTGCATCTACCTTTCTGATTCGGAAGCAGATGTGAAGAAGAAGATCATGTCCATGTTTACAGATCCAAATCACCTGCGTCTCGAGGATCCAGGTAAAGTCGAGGGCAATCCGGTCTTCATCTATCTGGATGCATTCTGCCGTCCGGAGTATTTTGCAGAGTTTCTGCCGGATTACCAGAACCTGGACGAGCTGAAAGCGCATTACCAGAGAGGTGGTCTGGGCGATGTGAAGGTGAAGAAATTCTTAAACAACGTCATGCAGGCTGAACTGGCTCCGATTCGCGCGAGACGCCAGGAATGGGAGAAGAGAATCCCGGATGTATTTGACATTCTGAAAGAGGGAAGCAAGGCAGCAGAGGCGAAGGCTGCTGAGACGCTTCGCGATGTGAAGGCTTCGATGCGGATCAATTATTTTGATGATGACAGCCTGATTGATACGATCGAGGACTAAGATAAAAAGTGGAAATTCGGCGTGGCTTTCTGGAATGCCGGGAGTGTGCTGCTGGAAATGAATTGATTTAAAAAATAGAGAAAAGTCTGTCTTCTGACACGGGAAAGGTGCCGGGGGACAGGCTTTTTTCGCGTGATTCCCACTTAAAAACGGTTTACATAGTCCCTAAAATTCGATATAATAGTCTGTATCGCGTTATAACACAAAGTTATATCAAATATGTAATGAAAGAATACTAAGAGGGCTACACATGAGCAAAAACAAACAATGGGCGAGTAAGCTGGGCTTTATTATGGCAACGGCTGGGGCGGCGATTGGATTGGGAAATCTGTGGAAATTTCCATATCTGATGGGAAAGAACGGTGGATTTCCATTTCTGGTTGCGTATCTGTTTTTTATCGTTCTTCTCGGACTGCCGGTTATGATCACGGAAATGTCCCTGGGACGGAAGACGCGGCATGATCCGGTGCAGGCATATGCGGACATTCATCCGCACGCACGGATTGTCGGTATATTCGGCGTACTGGCGGCGTTTATTATTTTGAGTTATTACAGCGTCATCGGCGGCTGGATTTTAAAGTATATTGCCAGCTATGTGACGACGGCGGCAGCGCCGGATTTTAACGCCTTTATCGGCAGTAGCGAGCCGGTGATCTGGCATATTGTATTTATGGCAGCGACTATAGCTGTCTGCTATTTTGGCATCAATGGCATTGAGAAAGCGAGCAAATTGATGATGCCGATGCTTCTGGTTCTGTTATTTGTCATCATTTTCAGAAGCGTGACGCTTCCGGGAGCTTCGAAAGGACTGTTATTTATCTTCCAGCCGGATTTTTCGGCGTTCACGCTTTCCTCCGTCAGTGCGGCACTGGGACAGGTGTTTTATTCGCTGAGTCTCTGCATGGGTATCACGATTACCTACGGAAGCTATCTGAGTGGAAGGGAAAATATTCCAAAAAGCTGTATGATCATCGGCGGTCTGGATACTGTGATTGCGGTTCTCGCGGGTATTGCGATCTTTCCGGCAGTATTTGCCTTTGGTCTGGAGCCGGGACAGGGACCGGGACTGATTTTCGGTACACTGCCGATGGTATTTGCGAATATTGCGGGGGGAACTTTTTTCGCAATTCTGTTTTTTGCGCTGGTTTTTTTCGCAGCCGTTACGAGTGCGATCGCACTTCTGGAAGTCTGTGCCTCCTTTGCGATTGATTCGCTGGGCTGGGGACGCAAGCCTGCGGCGCTTGTGATTGGTACGGCGATCACGCTGCTTGGCATTCCGAGTGCGCTGTCCTTCGGCGTCTTGAGTGATGTCACAATCCTGAATCAGTCGGTCTTTGATTTCGCTGGACTGGTAACGGATAATATCCTGATGCCGCTCGGCGGACTCACGATGTGCTACTATGTAGGCTGGAAATGGAAACCGGAGTATCTGCTTGCGGAGATCGAGGCGGACGGTACGAAGTTCCGTCTGGGAAAACTCTGGGTGTTCTGCATCCGATTCCTGACGCCGATTATGGTGGGAATCGTCAGTGTAACTGGATTTTATAATTTGTACTTAGCGATCCGGTAGGAAGAGCGGCTTTGTTGACAAAAGCAGGAAATTGCCGTATAATTGTTAAAGTTCAGACAAGGTTACGGAAACGGGGATAGGATGTGCTTGACGGTGGATCAAGGACAGGAAAAGACCGTTTATGTGATAGTTTGGACGGACAGACAACTTGGGGAAACTTGAATATAAGACAATAAAAATATGGGGATACCGCAGAATGACAAGGATGTGATTGGGCGGTGTCCCCGCTTCGACTGTGGAGAATGAACCGGACATGAGGCATTGCTGCGGGTAAAGAAGCGCTGCGTAACTGTGTGCGCAAAATCATGAGCCGGAAGACGTCGTGGAGAAAGCAGAGAAGGAGGATGAGATATATGGTTCCGAGAAAGAAAACATTAGCCAAGACAGCGGAAAAGAAATCTGTTTCAACGAAAGAGAAAAAGGTTCCGTCTGTTGTGGAGAAAAAAGAGACAGCGGTAGCGGAAGTAGCAAAGAAGGAAACAGCTGTGGCAGCCGTGGAGAAAAAAGAGACGGCAGTAGCATCCGTTCCGAAAAAGGAAACTGCACTGGCACACGTAGAGAAGAAAGAGACAGCCGTAGCGCCGGTACAGAAGAAGGAGACCGCCCTCGCAGAGAAGAAAGAGATGGCAGCAGCCGCAGAGAAAAAGGAGACAGACGTGACCGTAAAGAAAACAACTGCAAAGAGAACTACAAAGACAACCACAAAGACAACCACTGCAGCAAAGAAGACAGCTGAGAAAAAGGAAGTAAAGACAGTTGCATACGTACAGTACGCAGGTGCTGAGATTTCTATCGAGAAGCTGGAGGCAGAAGCAAAGAAAGCATATGCAGCTCTGGGACATAAAGAGGACGAGATTGAGACTCTGACCCTGTATGTTAAACCGGAAGAGCGTGCCGTTTACTATGTGGTAAATGGAGAAGGTTCCAGCGAGTACAAGATTGTGTACTAAGGTGGGCGTTCGGTGAAGTTTCCGGCTTTGTATGACGGGAAGTTTACATACCATATCTGCTTAAAATGAGGGAGCAGGTATAAAAATCTAAGAATGGTAAAAAGCCAGTTTTTATATCTTTGGTGTATTAAGAGAGATATAGAACTGGCTTTTTTGTTGATAGGGAGATGTTTTAAAAACGCTTTGCAAGAATTACAACAGGGAATGCGGATGATTCGATGCCAGGCGTAGTGAAGGAAAAAACAGCCAGAACAGTACGCCAGCGGTTAAGGTCAGGCAAATTTCCATGGCACTGTTGATGATTCCCGATAAAATCCAGCTGTCCAGACAGAAAACACAAGAAATCCAGAGAAGCAGGAGGCAGAGGCGCCCACGGGCAGCAGGAGAATCCAAAGAGTGAGTCAATTTGCTGAAAAAGGCAGTATGGGAGTTTGTTTGGGAATAACGGGCAGGAGCTGGGGACGAAAGATAGAACTGCAAGCTTAAATAAAACAGATTATAAAGAAATAACAGTGCAGCCGCCAGCGCCAGAAGCGTGTGAAGGGTAGCACAGACTGGGAGGTACTCCGGGGTATAGGGCAGCAGGGCAGCGGCAGTGAGGAGAAGCAGGCAGCATTTTGCCTGGCGGGGGCGGTACAGGGAGAGTTGGGAGTAGAAAAAGCCGCCGCAGAGCAGGCACCAGAGAAAAAATTCCCCGCGTCGGTGCAGTGCGATGCTGATACTGGAAAAATTGGAAGAAAACAGATTGCATCCGCGTGTGAGTGAGAAACTAAAAAATGGGAGGAGAACGAACGTAAATATCCATCGAATCATGAGGATAGTGTGGGAAAATGGGGCGGAAAAGATACTGGAAAGAAGAGGCAGAAATAGTTGACGGAATTGCTGTTTATGTAATAGTATTATTATTTAGGAAAGATGAATTATATGTTTGATTAAGAAGGATAATACAAAACCATGATAAATTTACCAGCAGCATTTACTGAACGAATGAAACAGATGCTCGGCAGAGAGTACGATGCGTTTATCGCCAGTTACGACAAGGAGCGCTCACAGGGACTGCGCGTGAACGGACTGAAAACGGATCCGGCGGAATTTGCTAAGACGGCTCCATTTTCTCTGAATCCGGTTGCGTGGGCGGCGGAGGGATTCGCTTATGGGGCGGAGGATCGTCCGGGGCGTCATCCGTACCACGATGCGGGCGTTTACTATATTCAGGAGCCGAGCGCGATGATTGCGGCTTCGCTTTTAAACCCGCAGCCGGGGGAAATGATTCTGGATCTCTGTGCGGCACCGGGCGGAAAATCGACGCAGGCGGCGGCGAGACTGGGCGGAGAAGGACTTCTGGTGAGCAATGAGATCCATCCGGCGCGTGCAAAGATTCTCTCGCAGAATATCGAGCGCATGGGAATCCGGAATGCGGTTGTGACAAATGAAGATTCCGGGCGGCTGACGAAGTATTTTCCGGCATTTTTTGATGGGATCATCGTGGATGCACCGTGTTCCGGCGAGGGAATGTTCCGCAAGGATGAGACGGCGGTCACGGAATGGAGCCCGGAGAATGTGCGTCGCTGTGCTGGGCGGCAGCAGGAGATTCTTGAAAATGCGGCGAGGATGCTGAAACCGGGCGGACGGCTGGTGTACTCCACCTGTACGTTTGCGCCGGAGGAGGACGAGCAGGCGATCGGACATTTCTTAGAGGCACATCCAGAGTTTGCGCTAGAGGAAACGCCGGACTATCCGGGACTTTCGCACGGCGTTCCAGCCTGGGGAGCGGGTGTGACGGATGGAATCGAGAAAACGGTCCGTATCTGGCCGCACCGGACCGAGGGAGAAGGCCATTATGCGGCACTTCTTCGAAAAACGGGCGAGCCGGAGAGCGTGAAGCGTAAATATCCGGCTTCGATGAAGGACAAGAAGCTTCTGGCAGTCTATGAGGATTTCTGCAAAGAGATATTTATTGAGCCGAAGAAATGGACAGCGGACAGTACGATGACGATGTTTGGCGACCAGCTTTACCGGACGCCGGAGGAGATGGTCGATTTTAAGGGGCTGCGGGTGCTTCGCCCGGGGCTTCAGATGGGAGAATTTAAGAAAAACCGTTTTGAACCGTCCCACGCGCTGGCACTTGCCCTGCATCCATCGGAGGTAAAACAGAACGTGAACCTGTCTGCCGACGCGCCGGAGACGGCGGCATACCTGCGCGGCGAGACGATCCAGCTTTCTGAGGAAGACGCCGGAAAAGGCTGGTGCCTTGTGAGTGTGGACGGGTATTCGCTCGGATGGGGCAAGAAGAGCGGCGGGACGCTGAAAAACCATTATCCGAAGGGACTGCGGAAGCAGTATTAATAGAAGAAGGAAAAATCCTCCGGCATCGGAGCCGTAAACTCCATTGCTTCCCCAGTGATCGGATGCCGGAATGCCACCGTATAGGAGTGAAGCGCCTGCCGTCCGATGAAGCGGTAATCCGGGTTGTATAGAAAATCCCCTAAAAGCGGGTGCCCGATGGCTTTCATGTGGACCCGGATCTGGTGGGTGCGCCCCGTTTCCAGGCGAAGCCGGACGAGGGAGCAGCCGAGATCGTCCCGGTAATCGAGACACCGGTAATGGGTGACGGCGTGTTCCCCATGATCCATATCGATGCAGCGTTCGATGGTGGAACCATCTTTTCGGGCGATCGGCAGATCGATGGTGCCGGATTCTTCTGGTTTACCGGCAACAATCGCGAGATATTCGCGGCGTATCTCTTTTTTTGCAGTCATGGCGGAGAGAAATGCGCCGCTTATTTTATGTTTGGCGATCAGCAGAAGACCGGTGGTGTCGCGGTCTAAGCGGTTCACGGCACGGAACACGAAATGTTCGCCGCGCGAGGCAAACCGGTACGCGAGGGCGTTTGCCAGCGTATTTTCATGGTGTCCCTGGGACGGGTGGACAGGCATTCCGGTGGCTTTGTTGAGTATTATGAGATCTTCGTCTTCATATACTATATCGATCGGAAGATTGACCGGAAGAATATCTGAAGAAACGGGTTCGTCCGGGAGAAAGAGCGTCAGGGTGTCTCCGATCTGAAGCGGTGTGTTCAGCCAGGACGGTGTTCCGTTCAGGCAGATCTGCTCAGGGTTCTGTTTGAGCTCGATGAGGATACGGCGGGAATATCCGGCATCGCGGAGGAAGGCGCCGATGGTGTCAGCTTTGTTTTTATTTGTAATAGTGTATGATAATGTCCGTTTCATTTAGGGAACCTCTTTGTAATCATTGTGATGCCAATAAGGATAACATAAAAGCAAGGAGGCTGCAATCTCATAGTATTTTTTGAAGGATTCTCGAAACCCTATTGACTTGCGATCAAAAACCTAGTATCATTACTAATAAGTAAGGCTGTTTTTATTCAAATTACTTATAAGTAGAACTAATAAATACAATGCAGAGAAAAGGAGAATGAACGATGGCAAAAGTAGGAATTGTAATGGGAAGCGATTCGGACATGCCGATCATGGCACAGGCAGCAGATTTTCTGGACAAGATGGGGATTGATTATGAAATGACAATCATTTCTGCACACCGTGAGCCAGACATCTTTTTTAACTATGCAAAATCCGCTGAGGAGAAAGGCTTTAAGGTTATCATTGCAGGTGCTGGTAAGGCAGCGCATCTGCCGGGTATGTGTGCGGCACTGTTTCCGATGCCGGTGATCGGTATTCCGATGAAAACCTCGGATTTAGGCGGAGTTGATTCTCTGTATTCGATCGTACAGATGCCGTCCGGTATTCCGGTTGCGACGGTAGCGATCAACGGCGGCAAGAATGCGGGTATTCTGGCAGCCAAGATTCTGGCAACTTCCGATCCGGAGCTTTTAGCAAAATTAAAAGCATACTCTGAGGAGATGAAGAATGAAGTAGCCGGTAAGGATGAGAAATTACAGAAACTGGGACATAAAGAGTATCTGGCACAGAAATAAATATTAAAAATATAAACAAGGACATACGGAGGAAAACCATGGATTACAAGAATTCCGGAGTAGATATTGAGGCTGGTTATAAGTCGGTAGAACTGATGAAAGAGCATGTAAAGAAAACGATGCGTGAGGAAGTGCTGGGAGGTCTGGGCGGCTTTGCCGGTGCATTCTCCCTGGCAAAGATTAAAGAGATGGAAGATCCGGTTCTCTTATCTGGTACGGACGGCTGTGGTACCAAGGTAAAACTGGCGATCATCATGGACAAGCATGACACGATCGGTATCGACGCGGTTGCGATGTGTGTCAACGACATTGCATGTGCAGGCGGCGAGCCGCTGTTTTTCCTGGACTATATTGCCTGCGGCAAGAACTATCCGGAAAAGATCGCGGATATCGTAAAAGGCGTTGCAGAAGGCTGCTTACAGTCGGAGGCAGCTCTGATCGGCGGCGAGACAGCTGAGCATCCGGGGCTGATGCCGGAGGAAGATTATGATCTGGCCGGTTTTGCTGTCGGCGTGGTTGATAAAAAAGACATGATTACCGGCGAAAACCTGAAACCGGGTGATGTACTGATCGGTATGGCATCCACCGGCGTTCACAGCAATGGTTTCTCCCTGGTCCGCAAGGTATTTGAGAAGGAACTCAACAAAGAGGGACTGGAGACCTACTATGAGGAGTTGGGAACCACGCTTGGCGAGGCACTTCTGGCACCGACCCGTATCTATGTAAAGGCGCTGAAAGCAGTGAAGAATGCGGGCGTGACTGTGAAAGCGTGCAGCCATATCACAGGCGGCGGCTTCTATGAGAATGTTCCGCGTATGCTGAAAGACGGCGTCCGCGCAGTCATCAAGAAAGACAGCTATCAGATTCCGCCGATCTTCGGTATGCTGGCGAAGAAAGGCGATATCGAGGAGCACATGATGTACAATACCTACAATATGGGTATTGGCATGGTCGTAGCAGTCGATGCGACTGATGCAGAGCGAACGATGGAGGCAATGAAGTCCGCTGGCGATACACCGTACATCATCGGTTCCATTGAGGCAGGAGAAAAGGGAGTAACATTATGCTAAGAGTCGTTGTAATGGTGTCTGGCGGCGGTACCAATCTGCAGGCAATCCTGGATGCGGTTGATAACGGCAAGATCACGAACGCAGAAGTTGTGGCGGTTATCAGCAACAATGAGGGCGCCTATGCGATTGAGCGCGCGAAAAACCACGGTGTCCCGGCATTTGTTGTGACTCCGAAGGCGTATGAAACACGCGATGCGTTCAATGAGGCGCTTTTGGAGACCATCAAGGCATGTAAGCCGGATCTCATCGTTCTGGCTGGATTTCTTGTGAAGATTCCGGCGGCGATGATCGAGGCATACAGAAATAAAATTATCAATATCCATCCGTCCCTGATTCCGTCATTCTGCGGCGTCGGCTATTACGGACTGAAGGTGCATGAGGCGGCGCTGGCGCGCGGCGTCAAGGTGACGGGCGCGACGGTTCACTATGTGGATGAGGGAACCGATACCGGTCCGATCCTCTTCCAGAAAGCCGTAGAGGTGCAGCCGGATGATACGCCGAAGACGCTGCAGCAGCGCGTGATGGAACAGGCAGAGTGGGTACTGCTTCCGCAGGCGATCAATGCGATTGCAAACGGAAGAATATAAGGAGAAGAACATGAAAGTTTTAATCGTTGGCAGCGGCGGACGTGAGCATGCGATCGCATGGAAAGTAGCTCAGAGTCCGAAGGTAGATAAAATTTATTGTGCACCGGGCAATGCGGGAATTGCAGAGTATGCAGAGTGTGTGCCGATCAGTGCGATGGAATTTGATAAGCTGGCGGCATTTGCAAAAGAGCATGAGGTTGACCTGACCGTGATCGGCATGGACGATCCGCTGGTTGGCGGTATCGTGGATGTGTTCGAGGCACAGGGACTGCGTGTATTTGGACCGAGAAAAAATGCGGCGATTCTGGAAGGATCGAAGGCATTTTCCAAGGATCTGATGAAGAAATACAACATTCCGACCGCAGCCTATGAGACTTTTACCGATCCACACAAGGCGCTGGAATACTTACAGACCGCTAAGATGCCGATCGTTTTGAAAGCAGATGGTCTGGCACTTGGAAAAGGTGTTCTGATCTGCAATACGCTGGAAGAAGCACAGGCAGGCGTCAAGGAGATCATGGAGGACAAGAAGTTTGGTTCTGCCGGTAATCAGATGGTCATCGAGGAGTTCATGACAGGACGCGAGGTTTCGGTTCTTTCCTTCGTCGATGGCGATACGATCCGCATTATGACCTCCTCCCAGGACCACAAGCGGGCGCTGGACGGCGATCAGGGCTTAAATACAGGCGGTATGGGAACCTTCTCACCAAGCCCGTTCTACACAAAAGAAGTAGATGAATTCTGCAAAAAATACATCTATCAGCCGTCGGTTGACGCGATGAAGAAGGAAGGACGTACCTTTAAGGGCATCATTTTCTTCGGTCTGATGCTGACCGCAGATGGTCCGAAGGTGCTGGAATACAATGCGCGTTTCGGCGATCCGGAGACACAGGTTGTCCTGCCGCGCATGAAGAACGATATCGTGGAAGTCTTTGAGGCATGTATCGACGGAACCCTGGATCAGATTGAGCTTGAATTTGAGGACAATGCGGCAGTCTGTGTTGTTCTGGCGTCGGATGGTTATCCGGTGAAATATGAAAAAGGTTTCAAGATTCACGGTCTGGAGAAATTCAAAGACACGGACGGTTACTATGTATTCCACGCGGGCACGAAGTTTGATGAGGACGGCGACATCGTGACAAACGGCGGTCGAGTGCTGGGCGTTACTGCAAAGGGCAAAGACCTGAAAGAGGCGCGCGCCAATGCATACAAGGCAACCGAGTGGATCGATTTCGCTAACAAATATATGCGCCATGATATCGGGCATGCGATTGATGAGGCGTAGGGGAAGCGGTAGGTAGTAGATTCCTATTTAGAAAAGAAACGGGGATATCAGATTTGAACGTCTGATATCCCTGTTTTTGTCTGGATGTTGGAAAAAAATGCTTTTGAAAAACATATTAAAAACATTCAATCGTGCTATAATAAAAAGAAAAGATGATCTGTTTTCATGCAATTAAAAGGAGGACAACGCAATGGCTAACAAATATGCAGGAACCCAGACGGAAAAGAACCTGAGGGAGGCTTTTTCCGGCGAATCAGAGGCGAGAAATAAATATACCTATTTTGCATCCAAGGCAAAAAAAGAGGGATTTGAGCAGATTTCCGCCCTTTTTTTAAAGACCGCAGACAATGAGAAAGAACACGCAAAGATGTGGTTTAAGGAATTAGACGGTCTGGGAAATACCGCAGAGAATCTGGCATCTGCTGCAGACGGTGAGAACTATGAGTGGACAGATATGTATGATGGATTTGCCAAGACGGCTGAGGAAGAGGGCTTTCCGGAGCTGGCAGTGAAATTCCGTATGGTAGCGGAGATCGAAAAACATCATGAAGAGCGCTACCGTGCCCTGCTTCACAATGTGGAAGCGCAGGAAGTATTTAAGAAGAGCGAAGTGAAGGTATGGGAATGCCGCAACTGCGGTCATATCGTAGTAGGCGAGAAAGCACCGGAAGTTTGTCCGGTATGCGCGCATCCGCAGGCTTATTTCGAGGTTCATGCGGAGAATTACTAAATTTCGGGAACGACGAGGCGCCAGCTGGGGGTGCTGCCGATTCCTTATTGTGTATAAAAAAGGAAGATGCATCATATAAAAGATACGAAAATTAAGCAGGCTGTTTTGGATCCGTTCATATGAGATCGTCTTTTTTATCATTCGCACCAGATGTTTCGGAGGAACAATGTCAGGCAGAACATTGGATCGATATAGAAAATGTGTCAGAATCAGTAAAAATGACGCCGGAAGAAATTGAAAATTTGAATGCCCGAATTTTACGGACATCTGGAACGGAAATGCATGATTTGAAAAATGAAGCCTTTGCCAAAGAAGAGAGAGTTGTTTATGATAAATGGTGTGGAAATTTCTTATCATTTGGGATACAGGGGATAAATTGGACTGTGCGTGATGCTCAAAATTGCGTGAATAAAAATGTTCATATCAAATATGGAATCGCGACTTCACAGGGGTTGATTAAACAGTTTCCGATGGAGACTTTTTTAGCCGATGAGGATGATCCATCCGATCCGGAGTGGGATGAGGCAGCACTTTGTCTCTGTATGGTCGGGGAACCGCTTTTGATTTTGGGTTCGGTGCAGGAGGAGAGTTATCTGTATGTCCAGAATGAATGTAGCGAGGGCTGGATATCGGCAGAGTCGGTGGCAGTCTGTCGGAACCGGGCGGAATGGCTGATGGCGGCATTTCCGATCCATCCGTTAGTAGTGACAGGGGATATGGTCTGGCTGGAAGCAAGTGCAGTCTATCCGGGAACCAGTGCATACCGGCTTCGGATGGGGACGGTGTTGGAATTGTGCGTGGAAGAAGGAATCCCAGAGATAAAAGAAACAATAGAAACAAACAGAAAAAAAGGGACAGGAGCGGTAATAGAGACAACAGAAGCACAGGCAGAACAGAGGGTACAGAACAGACTGTCTTGGAATAATTACATCGTCTGGCTTCCATGCCGCGCCCCGGATGGCAGTTTCTTCCGGCAAAAAGGATTGATTCCGATGAGCCGGGACGTATCGGTGGGATATTTGAGCTTGACAAATGAGGAGATTATTAAACAGGCGTTCAAGTGTCTGGGAGACCGCTACGGCTGGGGCGGAATGCTGGAGAGCCGGGATTGTTCTTCCTATATCCGGGAAGTGTACCGCTGTTTTGGATGGATCCTGCCTCGCAATACGACCGGGCAGTTGCAGATGCCAGTTCGAAAAATAGAGCTGGCGGGGCGGCGCTGCTCAGAAAAAAAGCAGATTTTAAAAGTATTAGAACCGGGCACACTTCTATATTTTCCGGGACATGTGATGATGTATCTGGGATATGAGAATGGCAATTTTTATGTCATAAACGATGTAAGCAGGCTGGTAAAAGAAGGAGAAACGATGCCGGTGCGTGTACGATCGGTGATTGTCAACACGCTGGCAGTCAGGCGTCCCAATCTGCGGACTTGGATGGAGGAGCTGACGCTTGCTTTGATTCCTTGGGAAACATGAAACGTACAGCAGATAGAAAAAGGGAGAAAAAGAGAGATGAAGATAATTGTATGTGTGGATAATCAGAACGGCATGATGTTCAATCACAGACGGCAGAGCCAGGACCGCGTGCTTAGAAAGCGTATTCTGGAGCTGACAGGTGGGGAAAAACTGTGGATGAATGCATACAGCCAGAAACAGTTTTTACAGGTGAGTGGAAATATGCCAAAAGAACAGGAACAACCCGGGCAACTGGGGCAATCCGGGCAGATTCAGGCAGATGAAGCGTTTTTGGAAAAGGCGGGGCCGGGAGAGTACTGTTTTGTCGAGGACGAGGATGTTGTTCCGTATGAGAGCCGGATCGAAGAAGTGATTCTTTGTCATTGGAACCGGGATTATCCGGCAGATATGTATTTTAAGATGGATCTGGGCAGCTGGAAGCTGGCAGAAACGCAGGAATATGCGGGTTCCTCGCATGAGAAAATCACAGAAGAGCGGTATGTGCGCAGGTAAAAAATATGCATAAAAAGTAAGTACAATATAAAAGAGTAAGAAAAACATAAAAAACAAGTCAAATATAAAAAAGAGCCGGTTCTGCACCTGAAAATCAGGCGCCAGAACGCGCAAATCTACATGGCTCTGAAAGGGATAGGCTTAAACGGAAAGGCAGAAATTCATATGAGAAAATTGAAAATGTGGCTTCTGGGGCTGGCTGCAGCGGCGATGCTGTCTGTTTCAGCGTGCGCGCAGGAGATTCCAGAGGGAAGTCTGAATGGAAACGGAAGTGTCAGCGCGGAGGAGAATCAGGCGGAAAGTGCGGACGGAGATTCGCAGGCGGTGTCATCGTCAGAAAATGGTGGAAACCGTGTATCTTCTGCTTCGGGAACGTCATTTAATCTGGCGGATGTACCGGCATATTCCGGTCAGCCGTATGTGGCGGTCAATGGAAATGTGCCGTATTTTACCGATGCGGATCTGACGGATGTATCATTTGAGAGTTACAGTGATTTGGACAGCCTGGGGCGCTGCGGCGTGGCATATGCTTCGGTTTCGCAGGACACGATGCCGACGGAGAAGCGCGGCTCGATCGGGGAAGTCAAGCCGACGGGCTGGCATACGGCGAAGTATGACAATGTGGATGGAAAGTATCTCTATAACCGCTGTCATCTGATCGGCTACCAGCTCACGGCGGAGAATGCTAATGTCAAAAACCTGATTACCGGAACCCGCTATCTGAACGTACAGGGAATGCTGCCATTTGAAAATCTGACAGCCGATTACGTGAAAGAAACCGGAAACCATGTCATGTACCGCGTGACACCGGTTTTTGAGGGCAATAATCTGGTTGCCTCCGGCGTCCTGATGGAGGCGGAATCCGTCGAGGATCAGGGCGAGGGAGTGCTGTTCTGCGTGTACGTCTATAATGTCCAGCCGGGTATTGCGATCGATTATGCGACAGGAGAAAGCTGGGCGGACGGTTCTGGAAGTGCGGGAAGCACAGCCGGACAGGGAACGGCTGGAAATGGCAGCAGCCAGAATCAATCGGCTGGATCGGGAGCAGCTGGTTCGTCGGGAGGCGGCGCTGGATCCTCTGGAAGCAGCGCGACGGTTCAGACCTACATTCTCAATACCAACTCGAAAAAATTTCACCTTCCAAGCTGTACATCTGTCACCCAGATGAAGGCGGCAAACCGGCAGGAATTTACCGGTACGCGCGATGAAGTGATTGCAGATGGATATGAACCATGTAAGAACTGCAATCCCTGATAAAACAGGGATGCAAAGTGTCTCGTTTGTGCTGTGTATGGAAAGAATCGGATGAGAACACGGTTAAGGAAGTTTCTTTGAAATAAGAATATGATTAAAGATGCATTTTCTTCCGGAACAGATCTGCAATAATCTGGGCTGTTTCAGGTGCGCCGTAGTCGTTGGATTTGATACATAAATCGTAGTTCTTGATATTGCCCCAGTCAGTCTGCGTAAAATGTCTGCAGTGAACGTAGCGTTCACAAATTCTTCACAAAAAATTAGCACTCAACTCTTGACAGTGCTAATAAGAAGTGCTATAACATAGCCAGAACGAAGGAAGAGGAAGAAAAGAAAAGTTCCCAGACCGTCCCGGTTCCGAAAATGTTGGTAAATAAACATAATGAAATGAAGTTAGAAAAGGAGAGATGACTTATGTTAATGCCGAGTATTTTTGGAGAAAATTTGTTTGATGATTTCTTTAATGATTTTCCGTTTTATGATGATAACGCCGGACAGAAGATAGAGAAAAAGCTGTATGGACGCCATGGACAGAACCTGATGAAGACCGATATCAAGGAAATGGAAGATGGCTATGAGCTGGAGATGGATCTGCCAGGATTTAAGAAAGAAGAGATTTCGATTTCCCTGGAAGATGGTAATCTGACGATTCAGGCTGCGAAGGGACTGGATGAGGACGAGAAGGAGAAAAAGACCGGTCGTTACATCCGCAGAGAGCGTTACGCAGGTTCCTGTGCGAGAAGCTTCTATGTCGGTGATGATATAACCGAGGAAGATATCAAGGCGGAATTTAAGCATGGTATTTTGAAGATTTTTGTTCCGAAGAAAGAAGCAAAACCGGAAGTCGAGCAGAAAAAATATATTGCGATTGAAGGATAATGTAGAAGAAGCAGTCAGCCGGATTGATGGATGCAGTTGTCTGGCTGTAACATAGAAAAGAGCGCTGCGGCACTCATGGAGCAGTTTTACCAGAAATGGAAAGCCGGTTTGTGAGTGTTGCGGCGCTCTTTTTCACTATTTTATCTCTGATTAGTAGTTAATAGCTGTGATACCGATAGATCCCTCTTTGTCCAGACCAAAGGTAACTGCCGGTTTACCGGATGGATCGCCTACGATGAAACCTGCCTTGGTCAGTTCGGTGGAAGAAACATCGGCTGTCTTGACTGCCTCAATCAGCGCGTCGGTAAATACCTTGTCTGCGTCGAGAGCCATAAATTCAGTTCTGTTATTTACGACAATCCCGTCATCGATGCCGATGTAGGACGGATAGACAAGCAGCTCGGCTAAATCGTTCATATTTTTATTGGCGATGATGCTTTGAAGGGATCTGGCAAAACCACGGTAAAGTTCTGTGATTTCTTTTTCGCTCAGAGTCTCGTCTTCTGCATGATCTGCATCCGTTGTCTGAGCGGTTTCTTTTTCTCCGGCAGTAGTTGTTTCGCTGGCATCGTTGCTTTCTGCTGATGTATCGTTTTCCTGTGTGGATTCAGCAGCAGTTGTTTCAGCCGTGGTTGTTTCAGACGGCTGGCTGGAGCAGGCGGTCATGCTGGCGGCTGCGATGAGAGTGGAAACCATCAAGGTATAAATTGATTTTCTCATAATTTCCTCCATTTGTAATCAATGGACTCCCGGAAGCTTTCTGTGCTTAATGCTGTGAGATGATTTGCAGGAAAGACTCCGAGAGTACCTATCAATAAGGTATGGACAGTAGGTGTCCTCTGCCTGTATGTTTTGCTGATATGATTATCATATCATAAGGCGATGGGAATGTATATGAGGTTTAATGTAATGCGTTTAAATCCGCTTTTTTTAGCCTTTTATTTTTTATAGAAACAATTCCCACCAACCACCTGATAGCTGGAGTAGCTGTCGTAGTTTGCTGATTTGGTCGAGGTAAAATAAAGGTAGTCGCCTATCTGATTCTCCCCGGCGAGCGCTGCCTTTGCCGCCTTGGTGGCAGTAGAGGACGGTCCTCTATCGAGATATTTGTCAAGCAGGCCGGAGGTCGCGCCTGGGAACTGTCCGTCCGCGTAGATGACGCTGGAGATGGATTTGCCCCATTTGCCAGATTTGACGCGGTTGACGATCAGACTTCCGACTGCCAGATAGCTTTCATAGGATCCGCCGTTGGCTTCCATCGTGAGGCAGGCGGAGAGCAGATAAACGTCGCTCTCGGAGGCGGAGATCACGTAGGATGATTTAGCGGCTGGTGCAGCCGTGCTCTTTTTCGAAGAATTTCCAGATTTTCCCGAAGTCTGGGAGGAACCTTTAGCCGCGTTTGCTTCTGCCTGCGATTTTGCGGCTGCAATCTGGGCTTCCTCGGCGGCTCTGGATGCCTGCTCAGCTTCTTCAGCAGCCTGTCGTGCCGCCTCCAGCGCTGCCATCTCAGCCTCAATGCTGATTGCGCGTCCTGGCTTGACGCTGATTGTGACATAATCAGAAGAAACGTAACCGGAGGTGTCAACAGAAAGCTGGATTTTGACCCATCCAGTTTCCTGACTCAGTACAGGATAGTAGTCTTCCGCGGCAGCCAGACCGACGATGGCAGAATCCGTGCTGGCTTCCTCACGTACATGGAGTGTCTGTGTGCTGACGGTAGCGATATAGAGACCGAGCTCTTTGGCGAGCGGCTTGATATCATCGCCAAATACAAGATAATCGTCCTTGAGCCATCCCTCCAGCCCACCGGAGCGGATTTTTGTCCAGCCATTTTTGCGTTTTAAAATGGTACCGCCGCCTCCGCGGAAGCAGGTGCCGAGTACTTTGGCATCTGTATCTGGTTTTTCTCTCAGGTTCAGCGCATCATCCACATTGGCGACCGCGAGATTTTCATACGGATCGACCGGCTTTTCTTCTTTGATTTTGGCTTTCGCCGTACTTTTAGCATCGGTGCCGGTCTGATGACTGTTTTTTAAGGTGCTGGAAGAAGCAATGGAAGGATCAGAGCCTGCTTTGTTCTTCTTATCAGAAGGTTTAGAGAGGCATAGAAATGCCAGCAGAGCCGCCCCGGCCACAATAAAAAGGATCAGGAAATAGATCGCCATCATTGTTTTATCCATTTTTTTGCGCCTGGAAGAAGCAGGTTTCAAAGGGGAATCGTTCATATCGTATATCCTTTCTGATATAAAAACATCTTGGAAATATTACAAAGATATTACAAAATTCTTCATTTACTATAGCAAATGGGGAAATCCTTGTCAACAAAGGGGGATTTTACGATTAGAAGAGGAGATGAAACTGAGTAAAAATGATGTTTTTGGAAACACTATTCCATCAGTGACAGCAATCGTTTCGCCGGAATTCACACGAAACAATCAATCAAAAACAATCATAAAAAATCAAAATTGTGCAATATAACCCAAAAAGAGGCAGTATGTTTGTGAATAAGTTTGATTGATTTTGAATGAAAATGATTTTATAATACAGTCAGAATCAATCAAGATAAGAAAGGAATGAAGGCTTATGATTTATACGGTAACCTTTAATCCATCGTTAGATTATATTGTGTCAGTGAGCGATTTTAAGCTCGGACTGACTAACCGGACGGATTCGGAGCTTTTGCTTCCGGGCGGAAAGGGAATCAATGTTTCGACGGTCCTTCAAAACCTTGGAATTGCCAATACGGCGTTTGGCTTTACTGCCGGGTTTGTCGGCGAGGAGGTTCGGAAGGAAGTGGAGCAGCTGGGCGTGAAAGCCGAGTTTATTTCCCTGGATGAGGGAGTCTCCCGCATCAACCTGAAGCTGAAATCCATCGACGGGACTGAGATCAACGGTCGGGGACCGAAGATTCCGCGGGAAGCGGTGGATGCGCTGATGACCCAGCTTGACCGGCTGGGGGCGGATGATACGTTGGTGCTGGCTGGAAGTATTCCAGCGTCGATGCCGGATGATATTTATCAGAAGATTATGGAGCGTCTGGATGGCAGGAACGTCCGGATTGTTGTGGACGCGACCAAGGATCTGCTGCTCAATGTGCTGGGACACCATCCATTTTTAATCAAACCGAACAATCATGAACTGGGAGACATTTTCGGCGTGAAGCTCTCGGAGCGGGAGGAAGTTGTTCCGTATGCGAAGAAGCTGCAGGAAAAAGGTGCGGTCAACGTGCTGGTTTCGATGGCAGGCAAGGGCGCGGTTCTTCTGGCGGAGGATGGAAGCGTCTATGCGGCGGAAGCACCGAAGGGAACCTTGAAAAATGGTGTCGGAGCCGGAGATTCGATGGTAGCCGGTTTCCTGGCCGGATACGGGGAGAGCGGAGATTATGAACACGCTTTCCGCATGGGACTGGCAGCTGGAAGCGCGAGCGCCTTTTCGGAGCAGCTGGCGACGAAGGATGAGATAAAGAAAGTGTATGAGAACTGTAAAATCACAAAAATCGGATGAGGTTGTATGCAGACATTTTTGAAGCTGGCAGAATGTACTGCCGGATATGCGATGCATACCTGACATTCGGGCATAAATAGGGAGGCAACAGATATGAAGATTACTGATTTACTGGATCCGAGAAGTATATCGCTGGATGCGGCACCCACCAGCAAATCGGAGACACTGGACAAGGCGGTAGAGCTGATGGCGGCGAGCGGAAAGCTGTCGGATGTCGAGGCATTCCGCAAGCAGGTTTATGCGAGAGAAGAAGAGAGCACGACCGGTATCGGCGAGGGGATTGCAATTCCTCATGGAAAATGTGATGCGGTCAAAAAGCCGGGGCTGGCGGCGATGGTCATCAAAAATGGCGTGGATTTCGACTCCCTGGACGGCGAACCGGTCACTCTGCTGTTCCTGATTGCAGCGCCAAATACAAAAGATAACGTACATCTGGATGTGTTGAGCAAGCTTTCCGTTCTCATGATGGACGAGAATTTCTCAGATTCCCTGCGAAATGCCTCTTCGGTGGAAGAATTTCTTTCCATTATTGATAAGGCAGATGCAGAACAGGCAGGCATCGATGAGAGACTGACGGCTGGTTCCGGCGAAGAAGCGGCAGATAGAAATGGAGAAAATGCCGCACAGTCAGGTGGTCAGGAGATTCAGGCGCAAAAAGCGGGTGCAGAGACGGAAAAGACAGCCGGACCGAAGATCTTAGCGGTTACTTCCTGTCCGACCGGTATCGCGCACACCTACATGGCAGCCGAAGGCCTGGAAAAAGCGGCACGCGCGAAGGGCTGGAAGATCAAAGTTGAGACGCGCGGTTCAGCCGGAGCAAAAAATGTGCTGACGGCACAGGAGATCGAGGCGGCGGACTGCATCATCGTGGCAGCGGACGCACAGGTGCCGATGGATCGGTTTGACGGAAAACGAGTGATCGAATGTCAGGTTTCGGACGGTATCAGCAAGGCACCGGAGCTTTTGGAGCGCGCGGCGTCCGGGGAGGTACCGGTTTACCACGCAGCATCATCTGGAAGCAGCAGCCCGGCAAAGGCAGCCTCTGGCGGCAAATCGGGCAGTGTCGGACACCAGATTTACACGCAGCTGATGAATGGTGTCTCCCACATGCTTCCATTTGTAGTCGGCGGCGGCATCCTGATTGCGATTGCGTTTCTGATTGATGGTTTTAGTGTGGATATGAATGCACTTCCGCTCGACCAGCGTGTAAACTTTGGTACGATTACCCCGCTGGCGGCATGGTTTAAAAATGTCGGCGGTGTGGCATTTGGCTTTATGCTCCCGATTCTGGCTGGTTTCATCGCGATGGCGATCGGAGACCGCCCGGCGCTGGCAGTCGGTTTTGTCGGCGGCATGATTGCTTCTCAGGGAAAATCAGGTTTCCTTGGTGCTCTGGCGGCAGGTTTTATTGCCGGATATCTGATTCTGGCGCTTCGGAAAGCGTGCGAGAATCTTCCAGAGGCACTGGAAAAGATTGCTCCGGTCCTGATTTACCCGGTTGTGGGCGTCCTGCTCATCGGACTGGTTATGAGCTTCGTCGTAGAGCCGGTCATGGGCGCGATCAATATGGCGTTAAACAATGGTCTGAGCAGCATGGGTGGTTCGAGTAAGCTGATTCTTGGTTTTGTGCTGGCGGCGATGATGGCGATCGACATGGGCGGTCCATTCAACAAGGCGGCATATGTATTTGGTACGGCGGCAATCGCCTCCGGCAACTACGATGTGATGGCAGCTGTTATGATTGGCGGTATGACACCGCCGTGTGCGATTGCGCTGGCAACAATGCTGTTTAAGAAGAAATTTACCAAGGAAGAGCGCGAGGCAGGACCGACCAACTTCATCATGGGTCTTGCATTCATCACGGAGGGCGCGATTCCATTTGCAGCGTCCGATCCGGTACACGTGCTTCCAGCCTGCATCGTCGGTTCGGGTGTTGCGGGAGCGATGAGCATGTTATTTAACTGTACGCTGATGGCACCGCATGGCGGAATCTTCGTATTCCCAGTCATGGGAAATCCGCTGTTCTACCTGCTGGCACTGGTGGTTGGCACGGCGATCTCGACGGTACTCTTAGGAGTTCTCAAGAAGAATGTAGAAGAATAGATAAATAATTTTTTTTGACGGAATGTGAATCTTTATTAGAAATTTTTTGGTCAAATCAATCAAAATAGGTTATAATGAGAAGGAGAACATCATCATGAAAGAGTTTAAATATACCATTACAGACCCGGAAGGAATCCACGCACGCCCGGCAGGTGAACTGGTAAAGGCGGCAAAACAGTTTACGAGTACGATCAAGCTGGCGAAAGATGGAAAGAGCGGCGACTGCAAAAAGATTTTCGGTATCATGGGACTGGCGGTAAAGAACGGACAGGAAGTAACCCTGACCTTTGAGGGCGAGGACGAAGAAGCAGCTTATGAGGCAGTCAGCCAGTTTATGAAGGAAAATATGTAGTTTAACAAAGATGCCGCGATGTAAGGGATTATTACATGGCGGCATTTTTCGATAATGGATCAATGGAAAGGGGAATGGTCATGCAGACGTATCGTGGAAAAAGTGTATTTGGCGGTGTCGCAGTTGGAAAAATATGTGTATATCAGAAAGGCGAGCAGACCGTAAAACGGACAAAAATAGAGAATGCAGAGCAGGAAAAAGCGCGGTTTAATGCGGCAGTTCAGGAGTCCATCCGCCAGCTCGGCGAGTTGTATGAAAAGGCGGTAAAAGAAGTTGGCGAGGCGAATGCGGCGATTTTCGAGATTCACCAGATCATGCTGGAGGATGAGGACTATCTGGACGCGGTTCAGAATATCATCGATACGCAGAAGGTCAATGCCGAGTATGCGGTTGCGGTGACCGGTGACAATTTCGCCCAGATGTTTGCGGCGATGGAGGACGAATATATGCGTGGGCGCGCGGCGGATGTCAAAGATATTTCGGAGCGGATTGTGCGCGTTCTGTCCGGAGGCGCAGGTCAGGGCATCCATACGGACGAGCCGGTGATTATTCTGGCAGATGATTTAGCACCGTCAGAGACGGTACAGCTTGAAAAGGACAAGGTGCTATCCTTTGTGACGGTACACGGTTCCGTCAATTCCCACACGGCGATCCTGGCGCGTACGATGAGCATTCCGGCGCTGATCGGAACGGACGTGGCGCTCGATGAGACGGTAGATGGGAAATTTGCGGTTGTGGATGGTACTAACGGAGTCCTGTATGTGGAACCGGATGAGGAGACATTGGAAACAATGCGCCGCCGGCAGCAGGAGGAACAGGAGAAGAAAGAACTGCTGCAAACACTGAAAGGGCGCGAAACAGTCACTATGGATGGCAAGAAGATCCGCCTGTATGCGAACATTGGCAACAGCAAGGATCTGGCGTCGGTCATTCAGAACGATGCGGCGGGCATCGGACTGTTCCGCAGCGAATTTTTGTATCTGGAAAAAGAAACATTTCCGACGGAGGAGGAGCAGTTCCAGGTATATAAACAGGTAGCGGAAACGATGGCGGGCAAACCGGTCATTATCCGCACGCTGGACATCGGCGCGGACAAGCAGTGCGATTATTTTGAACTGAAAAAAGAGGAAAATCCGGCGATGGGCTGCCGGGCGATCCGTATCTGCCTGACAAGACCGGAGATTTTCAAGACACAGCTTCGCGCGTTGTTTCGGGCAAGTGCCTATGGCAATCTCCAGATCATGTATCCGATGATCACAAGTGTCTGGGAGGTCGAGGCGATCGCGAAGATTGTCGAGGAGGTCAAGACGGAGCTGACCGCACAGAATCTCCAGTTTGGCGACCCGAAGCAGGGCATTATGATTGAAACCCCGGCGGCAGTCATGGTAAGCCGGGAACTGGCAAAAAAAGTGGACTTTTTCAGCATCGGAACGAACGACCTGACCCAGTATACGCTGGCAGTTGACCGTCAGAACCCGGAGCTGGATGCATTTTACGATCCGCACCATCCGGCGGTGCTGGCGATGATCCGCATGGTTGTCGAAAATGCGCACGCCGAGGGCATCTGGGCAGGTATCTGCGGCGAATTGGGCGCGGATCTGAGTTTGACAAAAGAATTCCTGAAAATGGGTGTGGATGAGCTTTCCGTATCGCCGGGGCGTGTGCTGCCGATTCGGAAGGTCATTGTCGAAAGCAGCTGCAGTTGATAAGAATATTAAGACAGAGAGAAGTGAAAAATTGAGCTAAAAAAAGTTCAACCACAGCAGAAGATGAAAGGAAAAGAGTCATGCTGACAGAAAAAAGATACGAACTGATTTTGGAACTTCTGGATAAAAAGAGGAGTGTGACAGTTCCTGAGATTAAAGATGTGCTGGGAGTTTCGGAATCGACGATCCGGCGGGATCTGAATGCGCTTGACAAGGCGGGACGCCTGACCAAGGTGTTTGGCGGCGCGGTGTCCTCAGACGGGACATTTACGGGAACCGAACCGTCAGTGGCACAGAAGATGGAATTGCAGCAGGAGGAGAAAAGGAGAATCGCCCAGTTTGCGGCGGGACTTATCCAGCCGGATGATTTTGTCTATCTGGACGCGGGCACGACGACCGGGTATATCTTAGACTATCTTCCGGCGCGCAGCGCCACGTTTGTGACGAATGCGGTATCACATGCCAAACGGCTGGCAGCCGCCGGAAACCGCGTAATTCTGATTGGTGGTGAGTTAAAGGGCACGACGGAGGCGGTCATCGGAAGTCAGGCGATCCTGACGATCCAGGGCTATCATTTTACAAAGGGATTTTTTGGAACCAACGGCGTCAGCAAGCGCCACGGTTTCACGACGCCGGATCCGAATGAGGCATTAGTCAAGCAAGAGGCGATGCGCCAGACAGAGCGCTGCTATGTGCTGGCGGACAGCCAGAAATTCGGCATGGTAAGTTCGGTGACGTTCGGGGTGTTTGAAGAAGCGACGATCCTCACGGAGACAGAGCCGCCGGAAGGATTTAGCGGCAGCAAGAATATCCGGGTGGCAAAGTAGAATAGTGAGCAGTAACAATCGTGTTTTTCTAATGAAATCCTAACATATATACGATTTGACAAACTATTAGAATATTGCTATATTATGATGAAAGGGTCAAAAAGTTTTTTGACACTCTGATACCAAATTCAAAAATCTTCCTGCAAGCAAGCTTGCATCGGATTTCTGAACTTTTGGCACTGGTATCGCAAATCAATAGGGTGGCAAACGGGCAGGATTATGTATGACGATCGGGAGGAACGATGGATCCGAACCGATCGCAGTCAGAATGGATCCTGAATCGTTATGCCGCCCTTGTTAGTGTTTACAGTTATGTAAAAGGAGAACTTTCTAAAAGGAGAATTTACCATGCAGCAATTTCACGGCAGTGACGAATACATCGCTTCGGATGAACTGATCCGCAGCGTTAACATTGCGGCGGCGCTCAAAAAGCCGCTCTTAATCAAGGGAGAACCGGGCACTGGAAAGACGATGCTCGCGGAGGCGATTGCCAGATCCCTCGATATGGAACTTTTGATCTGGAATATTAAATCGACGACCCGCGCACAAGACGGTCTTTACGTGTACGATACGGTACAGCGTCTTTACGACAGCCAGTTTGGTGCGGACGGCGTTGATGATATTGCCAGATATATCCGCCTCGGAAAGATGGGAGAGGCATTTGAGAAGGAAAAGCAGACGGTTCTTTTGATCGATGAGATCGATAAAGCGGATCTGGAATTCCCGAACGACCTGCTCTGGGAACTTGACAAGATGGAATTTTACATTCCGGAGACGGGAAAGACTGTCAAAGCGAAGCACCGTCCGATTGTGATTATTACCTCCAATGCGGAGAAGGAGCTGCCGGATGCGTTCCTGCGCCGCTGTATCTTCCATTATATTGCATTCCCGGAGCAGCCGATGATGGAGAAGATCATCAAGGCGCATTACCCGGATCTCGACCAGAAGCTGATCGACAGCGTGCTGGACGCCTTCTACCGGGTGCGCGATCTGCGCGGTCTGCAGAAGAAGCCGAGTACCTCCGAGGTGTTGGACTGGATTCAGGCGCTTGTGATCGGCGGCGTGCCGGTGGAGAAGCTGGAAAAGGAGATCCCGTTTGCGGGGGTACTCTTAAAAAAGACAGAGGATTTAAAGCTGGTGGAGAATAACCGATATGTTTACTGATTTTCTGTATCTACTCCGTTCTTACGGGATGAAGACGAGCCTCAATGAGTGGAACAGCCTGATGGATGCGCTGGAAATGAACCTGAACGACGCGAGCCTGACGGAGTTTTACTATATGGCGAGGGCGGTTCTGGTCAAAAAAGAGTCCGAATATGACAAATTTGACCAGGCATTTCTGGCATATTTTAAAAATGTGCAGACGTTTGAGGAACTTCCGAAGGAGGTCTTAGACTGGCTTGCCAAGGCGCACGCGCAGACGCCGTATGATAAGGATGAGGTCGATGCGCGGTTTGCGGGACTTGATCTGGACGATATCCGTAAAATGATGGCGGAACGACTGAAAGAGCAGCATGAGCAGCACCACGGCGGCAATAAGTGGATTGGAACCGGCGGTACGTCGGCATTTGGACATTCCGGTTATAGCCCGAAGGGCATCCGCGTGGGCGGACCGGGCAAAAACCGGAGCGCGCTGCAGGTGGCGGAACAGCGGAATTACCGCGATTTCCGCGACGATGCGGTCATCCAGATCCGGCAGTTCCAGGTAGCGCTCAAAAAGCTGCGTCTTTTATCCTGCCGTGAGGATGGACCGAAAACGGAACTCAATGTGGAGAAAACGATCGAGAAGACCTGCGACGAAGGCGGACGTCTGGAGCTCGTCATGGAGCGCCCGAGAAAGAACCAGACGAAGCTTCTGCTTCTGATGGACAGCGGCGGGTCGATGTGGGCATATGCGGATCTGTGCAACCGGCTGTTCCAGGCGGTCAATCAGTCGTCCCATTTTAAGGATTTGAAGATTTATTATTTCCACAACTGTTTCTACGATCAGCTGTTTACGACGCCGTCCTGCTCCTGGAGGGATAAGATCTCGACCGAGTGGGTCTTTCACAACCTGAAACCGGAATACAAGGTAATTCTGGTTGGGGATGCGTCGATGGCGCCGTCGGAACTTCTGTACCGCGGCGGCAGTCTCGACTATTTCCACAGCAACGAGCGGACGGGCATTTACTGGCTGCAGGAGATGCACCGGCGTTTTCCGTCGGCGATCTGGCTGAACCCGATGCGGGAAAATAACTGGGCATATGCCTACGGTGCGTACACGATCAGTCTGATCCGTGAGGAGATTCCGATGTTTCCGCTGACGGCGGCAGGACTTGAGGCTGGAATTAAGGAATTGAAAAAATAAATATGGAAGAAAGGGCGTTTCCCGATATTGACAACAAAGTAAATTTGTGCTATTATTCATCATAAACTCTTTGCACTGCATATCAAACTACAGTACAAACTGAGCAGACCGTGAATATCATGGGGTCGGGTCGCAGAAGCGACAGTGGAAGTTAGTTTCATCCACGGGACAGTAGTTACTCATACTGGTTCGTGGGTGTTTTTTTATACTTTTTTATGGGTTTGCAGCACCCACCTATCGTTAGTGCCATGAGATATTTTTTGGAGGTAACGAATATGAAACAGAATGATTTTCAGAAGGTGGCAAATCAAGTGTCTTTTGTAACGATAGTAGTGAACATCCTTTTGGCGTTTATGAAGCTGTTAGCCGGCGTGTTCGCACATTCGAATGCGATGATCAGTGACAGTATCCATTCGGCGTCCGATGTGTTCAGCACGATGATTGTGGTGATTGGAATTAAGCTGTCGTCCAAACAGCCGGACAAGGAGCACCCGTATGGACATGAGCGGATGGAGTGTGTGGCTGCGATTGTCCTCTCGATGGTTCTCTTTATGACAGGTCTGGGGATTGGCGTGGAGGCGCTTACGGACGTGCTCAAGGGAGAATACAGTCACCTGCAGGTACCGGGGATGCTGGCGCTGGCAGCGGCTGTTATATCCATTGTCAGTAAAGAAGCGATGTACTGGTACACCCGATATTATGCGAAAAAGATTGATTCCAGCGCACTGATGGCAGATGCATGGCATCACCGTTCCGATGCGTTTTCCTCAATCGGTGCGCTGGTCGGAATCGTGGGCGCGAGAATGGGATTTCCGGTCATGGATCCGATCGCGAGCCTGGTTATTTTCGTCTTTATCGTGAAAGCGGCGTATGAGATTTTTAAAGATGCGATGGATAAAATGGTCGATCATTCCTGTGATGAGAAGACCGAAGAACAGCTGCGCGCCTGCGTTCTTCAGAATCCAGATGTTGCGCGGATTGACCTGCTTCAGACGCGGATCTTTGGCAATAAAATTTATGCGGACATTGAGATTGAGGTAGATGGTTCCATGCCGCTGCGGGAGGCGCACAAGATTGCCGAGTTGGTGCATAACAGCATTGAAAAGACATTTCCGAAGGTAAAACACATTATGGTGCATGTCAATCCGGAAATTGACCGGAAATAGAAAGAAGGACTGCCGCAGACTGGCATATTTCCTTTTGAGCAGACCAAGATAACAATAAAAATTTTGTTTACTTAGAAGAGGGCATGCCAGATGCGGCGGTCCTTTTGGCGTTTTTGGGAACATGAAAATTTTAAACATTTTTAGGGATGTCCTGAAAGTCATACTTCCGGCTCAGCTGCCCCATGCCGGTAAATATAAATAAAGTAAATAAGCTCCGGAATACCGGTGATTCCCCATGAAAAGGCGTACAGCAGGTACAGCGACTGGATTGTGTGGAAGTATGCAAAAATGGTAAAAATCCACGCAAGGCGGAATACTACCGAACCCAATATAACCAGGATGGTTGGAATAACGGTCCGCCCCAGTCCGCGGGATGCCGCCAGGGTGCAGTCCATCAGCGGGCTAAGCCCATAGGAGAGCGCCATGATGGCGAGACGGGTGGTTCCGGCGGTCACAACTTCTGCATCGTTAGTAAAGAGTGACAGGAATGGGACGCGCAGGAGATAGAGCGAAATCCCCAGAATCAGCCCTACGCAGGTGGCATAGAGCAGGCAGAGTTCGTAGCTTCTGCGGCACCGCTCCCGTTTTCCGGCACCGCGATTCTGTGCGATAAAGCTGGTGCAGCCTGTGTAGATGGCAGCCATCATATTGTAGACCAGAGGATCTGTGTTGGCAGCGGCTGAGTTGCCCTCGACGATGACATGGTCGAACGAGTTGACACTGGTCTGTACAAAGATGTTTGCGATGGCAAACAGGATATTCTGAATGGCGGACGGAATGCTGATTCGAAGGATTCTGCCTACCTTGTCCGGCGATATCCGAAGTTCACTCGGGTGAAGTGCATAATTTTCCCGGCTTCGAAGCAGGAGTGCGATGACAAGAGCCGCCGAAATATATTCCGCGATAATGCTGGCCAATGCCACACCTGCGACATCTAGTTTGCAGATAATGACGAAAAATAAATTCAAAATGACATTGATAACACCGGCAAAAGAGAGATAATAGAGCGGGCGCTTTGTATCGCCGGAGGCGCTCAGAACCGCATTTCCGAAGTTAAAGAGTGCCAGCGCTGGCATACCAAAAACATAGATCCGCAGGTATCGGACAGCACCGGCGATCAGCTCCGGCTTCGTATTCATCATCGTGAGAATATGTCTGGCGAACGTGAAACCAAACAGGAGAATCAGAAGCCCGGAGCTGAGGCATAAAATACAGGCGGTATGTACCGTTTCCCGGACATTCCGGTCATTTTTGGCACCGATATAGAGGGCGGTCAGCGCATTGACGCCGCTTGCCATGCCGATGAGGATGCCTGTAAACATCGTGACCAGGATGCTGGTTGAGCCGACGGAACCCAGCGCCAGTGAACCGGCAAATTTCCCGACCACTGCGACATCCGACATATTAAAGACAACCTGAAGCAGGTTGGTAAACATGAGTGGAACACTAAACAATAAAATTTTCTTCCATAAAGCCCCCGTACAGAGATCCATTTCATAGCGTTTCATAAATAAAAGTCTCCCTTCATTTGCAACGAATACCATCATACCGCAAAATGGAAAAACTGCAATCATGAATATGGAAAAAATGAAAGAAAAAGGAAAGAAAAAAAGGAACCGTTAAGAAATTCTTACGAATTGGATCTTTTGACGATCTTTTTTAGAATCGGTCTGGACTTTTTTTCCGACTCTGCTATAATAAGGATTCAGAATCCATATATGCAGGCCGCAGCCAGATGGCGCGGCAGAGAGGTTTGTGAAAAAATGAAAAATAAAAGTATGAGTATACTTAAAATGACTGGTGCAGCAGCTGCACTGGTGCTGATGTTTGCACAGCCAGTACTGGCAGATGGCAGTTTTGCAAATGGAACAAGTGTAAATGGCGTCGCAGTCGGCGGCATGAGCAACGAGGAAGCAAAGGCAAAGCTGGAGCAGAATTACGGTTCTTATAAATTAACGATCAAAGAACGCGGAGGCAAGACAGAAGAGATCACCGCAGCGGAGATCGGCTATAAAGTAGTGATTACAAATGAGCTGCAGGCAGCGATTGACCAGCAGGCAGCAGGGGCAGCTGGAGCAGGAGCGCTGACGATCGCGATGCCGCTTTCCTGCGATCAGACGATGCTTGCAAACCGCATTGCTTCCTTAAATTGTATGTCAGATAGTGTAGCACCGACGGTAGATGCCCATATATCCGCCTGGGAAGAAGGAAAAGATTTCACGATTGTTCCGGAAGTAAAGGGAGAATCTGTGGATAAGGCAAAGGTACAGACGGCGATCAATGCGGCGATCGCCTCCGGCATGACAGAGATCGATCTGGAAGCATTGGGATGTTACACACCGATCCAGGTGACTTCCGGCGATGCATCCTTAAAAGCACTCTGCGCCCAGATGAACCAGGCTAAAAATGCGACCATCACCTTCCATATCGGTGATGCAACCGAGACACTGTCCGGTACTGAATATGTCAGCTGGTATACAGGCGGCGAGAATGGTGTCATTACTGTAGATCGCGATAAGGCAGCTGCCTATATCAAGGCGCTGGCAGCGAAATACGACACAGCTGGAACTACCCGTACCTTCCATACCACTTCAGGAAAAGAGGTTGCCTTGACAGGCCCTTATGGATGGAAGATTGACCAGACTGCAGAGACAGACAACCTGGTTCTGATGGCGCAGACAGGCATCAATCAGGAACGTGAAGTCCAGTTCTCCCAGCAGGCAGTCAGCCATTCAGGCGCAGACTGGGGCAATACCTACGCAGAAGTTGATTTCGGCGCCCAGCATGTATATATGTATGAAAACGGCGCCCTGACCTGGGATGCTCCGTGCGTAACCGGAAACGTATCCAAAAACTACACAACCCCGGAAGGTATTTACAGCCTGACCTACAAGCAGACCGACCGCGTTCTGCGCGGCACCAAACAGGCAGACGGTACCTATGAATATGAAAGTCACGTAGACTATTGGATGCCATTCAACGGCGGCATCGGTTTCCATGACGCAAGCTGGAGAAGTAAATTCGGCGGAACCATCTACCAGTATTCCGGCAGCCACGGCTGCATCAATCTGCCGGTTGATAAAGCAAAACTTCTCTACGAGAAAGTATACAAGGGAATGCCAGTTCTCTGTCACAACTAAACGTCTATTCTAATTGCTCATTCAGCAATTAGAAGAAGGACTAGCAGTGACGGCATTACTTTATTAGATAATAAGATAAGACCGTAGATGTCAGCTAAAATCATAAACACGATACTGTCATTAAAAAAGATCCTACGCCGTCATCCAGCCGCATTCATGCGCTGGATGACACCAGGATCTTAAATTTTACCAAGTTATCATCCGACAAACAGGAGAAAAAGCCGCCCGAGCAAAAATGGAATTTTCGAGACTGAGGATTTACTTGGCAGATTCGGATTTGATGTTGAAAGAAACCGCAACAAACTTGCTTTGTGAGGATTTCTTTCTGTTTTTAATCAAACCGAAGATGCCTAGAAAATCCCAGTCCTCGAAACCTGATCATTTTTGCTCGGGCGGCTTTTTATCCGTCCCATCCACGACAATCAAACTAATTATCTATTTTCCTTCCCCAATAATCAATTCTTCCCCATACGGCAAGGTCTTGATCCAGTCACAGAATGTATGCCACTCCGCCAGCTTATGATCCTTTCTGGCATAATAAATATTAATCAGTGTCTCATAATTAAACGAACAAGTCCGCATCTGATTATAACTGCTCGGCAGCAGCTGGATCATATCATACCAGTCATCCTTATTCTTCGTCTCCAGATAACGCAGGCGGATTGCCTCCAGCTTGGCGATAACGGTTTCCATAAATGCGCGTGTTCCGGCTGTCATGTGGTCGCAGCTGAAATCGTCCATCGAAAACGGTTTGCTGGCAATTTTGTGCATCGTGCTGGTTGAATTGGCGACGGTCGCTACTTTATAAGTATCATATTCTTTCCACCAGTAGAGAGGTGCGGTCACATCGACTGAGACAAATACCTGGCGCAGAAACTTGCGGTGGTCGCTGCCTGCTTTGCGGAGGCGTTTCGCAAGGTCGAGATCGTTCGGTCCCAGTTTATATTCGCCATTCTCATCATAAAAGCTGTCCATCCGTCCCCAGCTGTTCATCGGATTGCGGGCACCGCGCATGGCATTTTCCAGATTCATGACGCTGGTACGTTCTAATTTAAGCATAGTCAAACTCCTTTTTCATATAAGTGAATTATTTTCAGGATAAACTCACTTTTGTGAGTTGTTTCGGGCGGGATCAGTATACCACAAAAACCATGTCCCGTAAACAAAGCATAAAAAACATACAGAATTACAAGAATCGATAGTTACTGTTTCCGGGTGGGCACTTTTGGAAGCAAAAGTGCCGTAAGAAAACGTGGTGGCAGCAGGAATTTACCGCATTTAAATGCGAAGCCACGGCAAATTCCGTTACTTGGCACGTATGCGTGAACAGTAACATCGATAAAAATTACAATCCAAAACAGAATACAGGAAAAAACAAAGAGATTATACGATATATACAGAAAAACATAATGAAAACATGTATTTTTTAATATGAAATAGTATTGACATAAAATGAAAAATATGCTAATATTTAGCCATAGAAATTCACTGATATGAAAATCAAAAAGAAAAAATTAGATTTTGCGAAAATAAAACGAGAAAAATTTTCATATCATAATCACAAATGAGACAAAATGTCAAAAAGGAGAGATGAGCAATGAGCAATGGATATTTCAAAGTAGAGATGCCGAAAAATGAGCCGGTAAAAGCATATCTTCCGGGAAGCCCGGAGAGAGCCAGCTTAAAGAAAGAGCTGGAGCGTCAGTCCGCACAGGTTGTTCAGGTTCCGATGATCATCGGTGGTAAGGAAGTTTGGACAGAGAGAAAGACCAAAGCAGTTATGCCGCATGACCATGCTCATGTAATCGCAGAAGCAGCTTCCGGCGGTGAGAAAGAGTTAAAGGATGCAATTGCAGCAGCTCTGGCAGCTAGAAAAGCATGGACCGAGATGCCGATGGAACACCGCGTATCTATCTTCTTAAAAGCAGCTGATTTAATCGCTGGTCCGATGAGAGATAAAGTAAATGCAGCTACCATGTTAGGACAGAGCAAAACTGCATATCAGGCTGAGATTGATACCTGCGAGCTGATCGATTTCCTTCGTTTCAACGTATATTACTTACAGCAGATTTATGACAGACAGCCGAACAACACACCGAATGTTTGGAACCGCATCGAGTACCGTCCACTGGAAGGTTTCGTAACCGCGATTTCCCCATTCAACTTCACATCCATCGGTGCTAACCTTCCGACCGCTCCGGCGATTGCAGGTAACGTAGTTCTCTGGAAACCGGCTACCACAGCAGTTCTTTCCAATTACTATGTAATGCAGGCCCTGATGGCAGCAGGACTTCCGGCAGGCGTTATCAACTTCGTACCGAGCCGTGGTTCTGACATGAGCAAGTACGTATTAAGCGATCCGAACCTGGCAGGATTCCATTTCACAGGTTCTACCGAAGTGTTCAGCGGTGTTTACTCCTTAGTAGGCGAGAACATCAAGAAATACAAAACATATCCGCGTCTGGTTGGCGAGACTGGTGGAAAGGACTTCATCTTTGCTCACAATTCCGCAGACGTACCGGGTCTGGTAGCAGCTCTGACAAGAGCATCCTACGAGTATCAGGGACAGAAGTGCTCCGCAGCTTCCCGTGCATTTGTTCCGGCAAGCATCTGGCCGCAGGTTAAAGAGGGTATGCTGGCAGAGATTGAGAAGATTAAAATTGGCGATATAACTGATTTCACAAACATGATGGGCGCTGTTATCGATGCATCCGCATTCAAGACCAACAAAGAGTATATCGACTATGCAAAAGCATCCGAGGATGCAGAAGTTATCTGCGGCGGATACGATGATTCCAAGGGATATTTTGTATATCCGACCCTGATTGAGGCTAAGAAGCCAGACTTCAAGACTATGGTAGAGGAAATCTTTGGACCGGTTATGACCGTATATGTATATCCGGATGACAAACTTGACGAGACTCTGGCAAGCTGCGATACCGCAACTTCCTATGGTCTGTCCGGAGCAATCTTTGCAGATGACCGCGAAGCTATCGTTAAGATGGAAGATGCACTCAAAGGAACAGCCGGAAACTTCTACATCAACGACAAGCCAACTGGTGCAGTTATCGGTCAGCAGCCGTTCGGTGGTGCAAGAGCATCAGGAACCAACGATAAAGCCGGAAGCGAGATCAACATGTATCGCTGGTTAAGCCCGAGAACCATCAAAGAACTTAGAGTACCGTGCCTGGATGTAACTTATCCATACATGGTTGAGGCATAAGCAGTGCAAAGCAGGGCAGTAAGACAGGGACGTTGTGCTTGCACATAAGGAACTGTCTTGCTGGACTGATTTATAGGGCGCAGCCCGTCCAGCGAAGAAAAGCGCAGCTTTTTTGAGCTGGGGCACTGAGCACGCTGGGGCACTGAGCACGCTGGGGCACTGAGCACGCTGGGGCGCAGCCCGTCCCCATAATTCCCTAAATTAAAACCAACCACCCAGAGGATCGGCGTTGATCCGGAATCTGTGTAACGAAACACACGATTTCATATCGGTGCCGATCCTTTTTATAATTTAGAAAATCTGTCCGAGTATCCCAGCCACACCCGCTCAGATATTGTTCCGTTTGTTTGGAATGAAATTGCGGCATTCTGTTATAAAAAATCCCATTATGTTACTGCTCACACATGTGTGCCCAGCAACGGGATTTTGCCGATGCTGCGCATTCCAAATCGGCAAAATCTGCTGCGAGAACTGTATCGTACGGAATTTTCAGTTCAGAAAATTCCTATTTGTGAACAGTTACCCTATTATTCCTTACATTCATCTGATTTGAACCAGTCCTTGTATTTCTCATAAAGATCCAGTAAAATAAAATCAAATACGAAATAGGGATTTGAGGATTTGTTTTTGTTCAAATTTTCTCAGTTCGATTTTAAATTCAAACAAAAAGGATGAGAAAGCAATGACGGTGATCGATGTATCTGGCTGCGGAAGCGGTGCGGTGTTTTTGATAAAGGGAAAAGCCAATCTCCTGTTCGAGGCGGGGATGGCGTATGCTGCCGATCAGATGGTGGAAAATATAAAAAGAGAACTAGGCGATGCAGAGTTAGACGCGGTTCTTTTATCCCATTCCCATTATGATCATGTAGCGGGGCTTCCGGCGGTGCGGAAAGCATGGCCGGGGGTGAAAACATATGCTTCCGAGCGCGCAAAAGAAATTTTAGTGAAACCGGGCGCTTTGAAGACGATCCGGCGTCTAAGCGGCGAGGCAGCAGAAGCGGCGGGGCTTCCATGGGATTCGGAATATGACGATGCAGATTTACAGATTGATGTATCGCTGGAGGACGGCGAGACGATCGAACTGGGCGACCATACGATCTACGCGTTTGCGACGATCGGCCACACGAAATGTTCCATGTCTTACCTGATTGACGATGAGTTGATGCTGTGCAGTGAGACGGTAGGCGTCATGGGGCATGATGGGAGTTATATGCCGTCGTTTCTGGTAGACTATAAGGCGGCAGAAGAATCGATCGAGTATTCATCGGAATTGGATGCAAAAGAGATTATTTTAAACCACTATGGCTTTGTCAGTGAAGCGGATAAGGCGACGATCTGGGATGTCCTGATGCAGAAGCTTCGTGACAGCCGTGATGCCATGATTGATATTATGAACCGGTTCCCGGAAGAAGAGACGGCGCTTCGGGAGATGGAGCGCGTGTTCCATTCTCATGTAGATAAGAAAGAACAGCCAGACGAGGCATTCTATATCAATGCGGCGAGCATGATGAAGACACTCAAAAGACAGTTTCCGGAACGGTTTCCGAGACATTTTCAGCTGATTGCGGCAGTGGATCGGAACTGGGGTATCGGCAATAAAGGGCAGATGCTGACGGTGATCCCGGCGGATCAGAAATTATTCCGGCAGGAAACGATGGGAAAAATCATCGTGATGGGCTATAAAACGTTTCTGACCTTCCCGGCTCAGCGACCGCTGGATGGCAGAATCAACCTGATTTTGACAAAAAAGAAGGCTCTGAGCGTAAAGGGGGCAGAGATCTGCCACAGTGTCGAGGAGGCGCTGGTGCGGATTGACGAGCTGAAACAGGAAAAACATCTGACAGATGTAGATGTCGTCATCATCGGCGGCGAGTCGGTTTACCGGCAGTTCCTTCCGTTCTGCGATACAGCGCAGATCACCTGGATTGATTTTTCCTATGTGGCAGACACACACATGGTTGATCTGGAGAAAGAAGGCTGGGAACTGGTAAGACGAAGCGGCGAGCAGACATTTTTCAATTTGTGCTATGAATTCAGGGAATATCGGAAGCTGGAAAAGGAATCGCTCTAAGGTTGTCAAAAATAGGACAAAGTGGTAAAATAATTGAGAATTCTGAAAAGTCAAACAATAAAATGTTCATATATCAGTAAGGAGGAATAGAATGTACCCGATTTTAAAAGCTGAAAAACTGGCAGATAAGATTTATCTGATGGTTGTAGAAGCACCGCGTGTAGCGCGTGCATGTGAGCCGGGCGAATTTGTCATCGTCAAGATGGGCGAAGAGGGCGAGAGAATCCCGCTGACCATCTGTGATTTTGACCGTCAGGCAGGAACGATCACGATCGTATTCCAGACCGTGGGAGCTTCTACCGAGAAGATGAGCACCCTCAAGGCTGGGGATGCATTCCATGATTTCGTAGGACCGCTTGGAAATCCGTCCGAGTTTATCCATGAGGATGTAGAAGAGCTGAAAAAGAAGAAATACCTCTTCGTAGCCGGCGGCGTCGGTGCGGCTCCGGTTTATCCGCAGGTAAAATGGATGCATGAGCACGGCATTGATGTAGATGTTATCGTAGGTTCTAAGACCAAAGATCTGCTGATCCTGACCGAGGAGATGGAGAAGGCAGCCGGAAATCTTTACATCACAACCGATGATGGCAGCTTTGGCATTAAAGGTATGGTTACAGGTGTCATCGAGGATTTAGTTGAAAAACAGGGACGCAAGTACGATGTCTGTGTTGCAATCGGACCGATGATCATGATGAAATTTGTCTGCCTGCTGACGAAAAAACTGGAGATTCCGACGATTGTCAGCCTGAACCCGATCATGGTAGATGGAACCGGTATGTGTGGTGCCTGTCGTGTCACCGTAGGCGACCAGGTCAAATTTGCCTGCGTAGACGGACCGGAGTTTGATGGACATCTTGTTAATTTTGACGAGGCGATGGAACGTCAGAGAATTTATAAGACTCAGGAAGGCAGAGCGATGCTGCGCTTGAAAGAGGGCGATACTCATCACGGCGGATGCGGACAGTGCGGAGGTGACAAATAATGGAAGCAAAGAGAGATATGATGAAAAAGGTGCCGGTCAGAGAGCAGGATCCGAAGGTACGTGCGACTAATTTTAAAGAGGTATGTCTCGGCTATAATATGGAAGAAGCAGTTGCGGAGTCTGAGAGATGTCTGAACTGTAAAAATGCAAAATGTATCGCTGGATGCCCGGTTTCCATCAATATTCCGGCGTTTATCCAGGAAGTAAAAGCGGGAAATATTGAGGAGGCAGCGAAAGTCATCGCACTTTCTTCGGCACTTCCGGCAGTCTGTGGACGTGTCTGCCCACAGGAATCCCAGTGTGAGGGACAGTGTGTGCGCGGTATCAAGGGCGAGGCGGTTTCCATCGGTAAACTTGAGCGCTTCGTGGCAGACTGGTCCCGTGAGCATGGTTTTGTACCGGCAGCGCCGGAGAAGACAAACGGAAAGAAAGTAGCAGTCATCGGTTCCGGTCCTGCAGGTCTGACCTGTGCAGGTGATCTGGCAAAACTGGGCTATGAAGTAACCATTTTCGAGGCACTTCATGAGCCGGGCGGAGTATTGACCTACGGCATTCCGGAGTTCCGTCTTCCGAAGAGCGGCGTTGTACAGCCGGAGATCGAGAACGTCCGCAAGCTGGGCGTTAAGATTGAGACAAACGTAGTTATCGGAAAATCTATCACAATCGACGAGCTGATGGATGAAGAAGGTTTCCAGGCAGTCTTCATCGGTTCTGGTGCCGGACTTCCGAAGTTCATGGGTATTCCGGGTGAAAATGCCAACGGCGTATTTTCCGCAAATGAGTACCTGACCAGAAATAACCTGATGAAGGCATTCCGTGATGATTATGACACACCGATCATGGAATCGAAGAAGGTAGTTGTAGTCGGCGGCGGAAACGTAGCGATGGATGCGGCAAGAACGGCTCTGCGTCTCGGTGCAGAAGTTCATATTGTATATAGAAGAAGTGAGAAAGAGCTTCCGGCACGTGTGGAGGAAGTACATCACGCAAAAGAGGAGGGCATCCATTTTGACCTTCTGACCAACCCGGTTGAGATTCTCGAGGATGAGAACGGATGGGTCAAAGGCATCGTATGCCGCCGTATGGAGCTTGGCGAGCCGGATGAATCTGGAAGAAGACGTCCGGTTGAGGTGGTCGGTTCTGATTTCACGATCGATACAGATACCGTTATCATGGCGCTGGGTACTTCCCCGAACCCGCTGATTTCCAATACAACCAAAGGTCTGGAGATCAACCGCTGGAGATGTATCGTGGCGGATGAGAGCAATGGAAAGACAACGAAAGAGGGCGTTTACGCCGGAGGCGACGCAGTGACTGGCGCGGCTACGGTTATTCTCGCGATGGAAGCCGGACGAGCAGGTGCAAGAGGCATCGACGAGTATCTTTCTGCAAAATAATGAAATCTCATCATGTAGATTTGCTGAATGAAGCAATCGCCCCGGCACTGACCCGGCTGGCGCTTCCGATCATGGCGACCTCTCTGGTTCAGATGCTTTACAATCTGACAGATATGGCGTGGATCGGACGCCTCGGGGCAGGCGCCGTCACGGCGGTGGGATCGGCAGGTATGTATACCTGGTTTTCACAGGGATTTGCGATTTTGGCGAGGACGGGCGGTCAGGTAAAGACCGCCCATTGTCTTGGTGCGGGAGAAAATGACAGTGCGGCGCAGTATGCGAGAGGTGCGCTGCAGCTGGGAATTTTGTTTGCCGTGCTGTATGGGCTGGTTTCGCTCTTTGGAGCCAGTCGGTTAATTGGATTTTTTAAATTAAACAGCCCGGAGGTGATTGCACAGGCAGAATGGTATGTGAGGATCGCCTGTGGGCTTGTGATCTTTTCTTATCTAAATGCGATCTTGACCGGACTTTTGACGGCGGCGGGAAACAGCCGGACACCGTTTATCGTCAACGTGGCGGGGCTTGTCTTCAATGTTGTGCTGGATCCGGTGCTGATCTTTGGAATCGGACCATTTCCGGAACTGGGAGTCAGCGGAGCAGCGGCTGCGACGGTCACGGCACAGGCGCTCGTAAGCCTCCTGTTTTTCAAGGCAGTCCTGCGGGAAAAGGTGCTGTTTCCGCATCTGCGTCTCTGGGTGCTGGTTCCGGTGAAGGTTTGGAGGGAGATCGTGCGGATCGGTGTGCCGTCGGCGGTGCAGAACCTGATTTACGCTGGAATTTCGATGATTCTGACCCGCCTTATCACCGGATGGGGTGATCTGGCAGTGGCGGCACAGCGTGTTGGCAGTCAGATTGAATCCGTTTCCTGGATGGTCGGAGATGGCTTTTCGGCGGCAGTCAATGCATTCCTCGGACAGAATTATGGGGCGAAGCGGTATGACCGTGTGCGCCGCGGCTATTTCTGTGCGATCGCGATGACGGCGGCGTGGGGACTCTGCACGACATTTTTGCTGATCGGAATGGCGCGTCCGCTGTTCTCGATCTTTTTGCAGGAAGAAGAGGTCATGGCGATCGGCGTCAATTACCTGCGGATCGTGGGACTGAGCCAGATGTTTATGATGGTGGAACAGACCTCGATCGGTGCGTTTTCCGGTCTGGGGCGAACGCTGTATCCGTCGATCGTCAGCGTGACTTTTACCTCCGCGCGCATCCCAGTGGCGGTGTTGTTGTCCTCTGTGATGGGACTTAGCGGTATCTGGTGGGCGTTAAGTATTTCCAGCATGGTAAAGGGATGTATTCTGTTCGTTAGTTTTGTCCTGTTTTTGTATGTTTTTTTGGAGAGAAAGAAAGATGAGAAAACCGTCTGAAAAGTTACAAAAAACCTATGGACGAATTGAGAATTTCGTGAGATAATAGGGACAGGATTGATGTGATAAAATTAACAAAGTACAAAATCCAATCATTTCGAAAGGAGTCTTACAATGATTTATTCACAAGAAGTAGAAAATATGTGTCCAGTAGCCCAGGGCGTAAATCACGGCGCTGCTCCGATCCCGGAGGAGGCAAAGTGGGTTAAGTCCAAAGAAGTAAAGGATATTTCCGGTTTAACACACGGTGTTGGCTGGTGTGCGCCGCAGCAGGGTGCTTGTAAGCTGACCCTGAATGTTAAGGAAGGTATCATTCAGGAGGCTCTGGTAGAGACGATCGGATGTTCTGGTATGACCCATTCTGCAGCGATGGCAGCAGAGATTCTTCCGGGAAGAACCGTACTGGAAGCATTAAATACAGACCTTGTCTGTGATGCAATCAACACCGCCATGCGTGAGCTGTTCCTCCAGATCGCATATGGCAGAACGCAGAGTGCGTTTTCTGAAGAGGGGCTTCCGATTGGTGCCGGCCTTGAAGACCTTGGAAAAGGACTCCGCTCTCAGGTAGGTACGATGTACGGAACTCTGAAAAAAGGTCCGCGTTACCTTGAGATGGCAGAAGGCTATGTAACAGGAATTGCACTGGATGAAGAAGATCAGATCATTGGTTACCAGTTTGTAAACTTAGGTAAGATGACCGACTTCATCAAGAAGGGCGACGATCCGACCACTGCATATGAGAAGGCAAAAGGTCAGTACGGCCGTGTAGACGATGCAGTTAAGATTATCGATCCGAGACAGGAATAATCACAGGGTACATAGTTAAGGAGGAACATCACAATGGCATTATTTGAATCATACGAGAGACGAATTGACAAGATCAATTCCGTATTAAATAGCTATGGCATTGCTTCGATCGAAGAAGCTGAGAAGATCACGAAGGATGCCGGACTGGATGTATACGATCAGGTAAAGAAGATCCAGCCAATCTGTTTTGAAAATGCGTGCTGGGCTTACACGGTAGGCGCGGCAATCGCAATCAAGAAAGGCTGCCGCAGAGCTGCCGATGCGGCGGCAGCTATCGGCGAGGGACTGCAGGCATTCTGTATTCCGGGTTCCGTAGCAGATCAGCGTAAAGTAGGTCTGGGACATGGAAACTTAGGTAAGATGCTTCTGGAAGAAGAGACCGACTGCTTCTGCTTCCTGGCAGGTCATGAGTCCTTTGCAGCCGCAGAGGGTGCGATCGGTATCGCAGAGAAAGCAAACAAAGTTCGTAAAAAACCGCTTCGCGTTATCTTAAACGGTCTTGGCAAAGATGCGGCTCAGATCATTTCCCGTATCAACGGCTTTACATATGTAGAGACAGAGATGGATTATTACACAGGCGAAGTGAAAGAACTGTGGAGAAAATCTTACTCCAAGGGACTTCGTGCGAAAGTAAACTGTTATGGTGCAAATGACGTTACCGAGGGTGTAGCGATCATGTGGAAAGAGGGCGTAGATGTTTCCATCACCGGTAACTCCACCAACCCGACCCGTTTCCAGCATCCGGTAGCAGGTACATATAAGAAGGAATGCGTAGAGAAAGGCAAGAAATACTTTTCCGTAGCATCCGGCGGCGGTACAGGACGTACCCTTCACCCGGATAACATGGCAGCAGGTCCGGCTTCTTACGGTATGACTGATACCATGGGACGTATGCACTCCGATGCACAGTTCGCAGGTTCTTCCTCTGTACCGGCTCATGTAGAGATGATGGGTCTGATCGGTATGGGTAATAACCCGATGGTCGGTGCTACTGTGGCGGTTGCGGTAGGAATTGAGGAAGCTGCGAAGGCTGGAAAATTCTAAAAAATATTGATTTTTCAAAATCAGTCCGCAGCCATTTGGCATCCGTAAAAATAATGTGAGAACGTTTGGTTTCTTCTGCTCCTTTTACGATGTATTGTAATCCTACATATTTTATATGGTTCCGAGGAAGCGTAGCTTGTACCTTTCCTAAGAACATGGTATCATAAAACCAGTATATGGATGAAAGTGCTTTTATCAGGGCAGTTTCGAAGAAAAGGGGAAACGATATAATGTATAAGGATGATACGATTCTGGTTGTAGGTCAGGCGAAACCGAGCAAGGAGGACGCGATTTACAGCCTGCACGGCGAGTTTTATGTGAGTTTTGTAGTAGAACGGGCGACGGGAAAGATTCTTGATCTGGAGTGCAATACGATTTTGTCGGTGACGCGCAATTTTGTTGTGTCGATGCTGCTTGGAAAGAGTTTGAAAACGGATTTGGACGAGATGCAGCAGAGTATCCGGGAAAGGTATTTTGCACTGACTCAGAAACCGCTCATTGCCTGTCTGAAGGACGCACATAACCGTTATATGATGGTGACAGGGCAGAAGTGATGTGGGTATTGGCGGTGTGCTTGTATATACCATAAAGGCACGGTGCTGATAAAACGATGTTACTGTACACGGGCAGGCACTTTTGGAACCGAAAGTGCCGTAAGAAAACGTGGTGGCAGCAGGAATTTGCCGTATTTAAATGCGAAGCCACGGCAAATTCCGTTACTGGGCACGTATGCGTGTACAGTAACAAAACGATTGGCAGAGAATTAACAGAATAAAGATGGCAGCTCATCAGCAGAAGTTGATGGGCTGCCATTTTGGTTATCATAGAAACGTATTCTACAACATTATTCTTTTCCGTTCCAGCAATATGTACACAGCTTGCACGGTTCCAGACCAATCGACTCGATTAAATCGTCGAGGCGGTGGAACTGCAGGGAGGTAAAGTTTAAGCGTTTACGGATTTCTTCGACCATTTCCTTATAATTCTGGCTGTCTGGGTTTGCGTAATCATCCAGAAGCTCCTGGGAAATATTGTCGCCCTCACGGTCGCGGATGATGCGGCGTGTGATGAGGTCCAGCTCGGAATTGGAGCGGGAGAAGTTCAGATATTTACATCCAAACAGCAGCGGCGGACAAGCCGGACGGATATGTACTGCTTTGGCACCGCTCTGATACAGGAATTCGGTTGTTTCGCCGAGCTGGGTGCCGCGGACGATGGAATCGTCGATTAAGAGCAGGCTCTTGTCGCGGATCAGGGCGTCTACCGGGATCAGCTTCATACGTGCGATCAGGTTTCTCTGGCTCTGGGTGGTCGGCATGAAGGAACGCGGCCAGGTTGGGGTATATTTAATGAATGGACGGGCAAATGGAATGCCGGATTCATTGGCGTAGCCGACTGCATGCGCGATACCGGAATCTGGGATTCCGGCTACCAGATCGGCGTCGGACTGATCGCGTTTGGCAAGCATACGACCGCAGTGGTACCGCATTTCCTCGACGTTGATTCCTTCGTAGCAGGAGGTCGGATAACCGTAGTAAACCCACAAGAAAGAACAGATTTTCATTTCCTTGCGAGCCGGGCTGAGTACCTCTACGCCGTCGGCGTTCATGCGGACGATCTCGCCCGGTCCCAGTTCTTTGTAGTCCGTGTATCCAAGGTTGATGTATGCAAAGCTTTCAAAGGAAACACAGAACGCACCATCTTTGCGTCCGATGATCGCCGGGGTACGTCCGAGGCGGTCACGGGAGATATAGATGCCCTCCGGGGTCAGCAGGAGAATGGTCATGGAACCCTTGATTTTTTCCTGTGCCAGTTTCAGACCTTCAACAAGGGAATCTGCCTGACTGATGATGGCGCCGACCAGCTCGGTTGCATTGATCTTACCGCCGCTCATTTCCATGAAATGAATATGCCCTTTCTTAAATGCTTCCTGAATCAGCTCTTTTTCATTATTGATCTTGCCGACTGTGGTGATGGCATAGCTTCCTAAGTGCGACTGAATTAACAGAGGCTGCGGTTCCATATCTGAGATACAGCCGATGCCCATGTTACCCTGCATTTCATCGACATCGTGCTCAAATTTTGTACGGAACGGGGAATTCTCGATATTGTGGATAGAACGGCTGAAACCGTTTTCTCCATAAACCGCCATACCACCGCGTCGTGTTCCCAGATGGGAATGATAGTCCGTACCAAAAAAAAGATCCAGTGTACAGTTTGTTTTTGATGTGACACCAAAAAATCCGCCCATTTGTTACTTCCTTTCAACTCTTTTGTCAATAAACTCCATGTGTTACGTTGCACGCGTTGCGATGCGTAACGACATCATTTTTATCATAGCATATATTAGGTGTATTACACAATATGAAATATTTATTAAAAATACTTATGAATATTCTTTGGAACTGTTTACAGGCAGACACATTTGGGATCGAAAGTGCCGTAAGAAAACGTGGTGGCAGCAGAAATTTGCCGTATTTAAATGCGAAGCCACGGCAAATTCCGTTACCGGGCACGTATGCGTAAATACTAACCTTGTCAGAAAAATGTAAGAAGTAAAATGGGACGAAGTGTTCTTAATAAAGGAAGAGTGTGATATAATAAAACCATTGTACGTGAGTATGTCACATGGTCGGCTGTTCCGGATTGCATCGGAATGGCAGAAGAAAAAGAAAACAATTTGGAGGGTTTGGAGCGGTATGAGAAAAACATGGAAAATGAGAGCAGCAGCACTGTTACTTACGGCGGTCTGTACGGTAGGGGCGTCGTTTGCGGCATATGCGGATGATGTGCCGTCCGGACCGGCATCGGATATGGAGCTGATTCAGAGGCGGGAGCAGGCGTCCGGTTCCCAGAATGAGGCGGGGGATGCACAGACGCCTGCTGGCAGCGAGAATCATGCTGGCGCAGCGGAAGGACAGCAGACAACAGAGAACCAGGAGACAGGAAATAACGGACAGACTGCTTCTGAGACACAGGGAACGGAGCAGGGGGACAGCCAGGTTCCGGATGGAATGGTAGCCAGCGGCGGTCGTTATATCGATCCGAATGCACCGATGGTGGCACTGACCTTTGATGATGGTCCGTATGCCCCGGTTGGAAACCGCATCATGGATTGCGCGGAACAGTACGGCGGCCGTGTGACCTTTTATGTGGTCGGAAACCGTGTGAATTCCTATAAGAGTGAGATTCAGCGGATGTATGCCAATGGGCATGAGATTGGAAATCACACGCAGGATCACAAGTATCTCCAGAAGTTAGGCGCACAGGAGATTCGTCAGCAGGTGGAGGCCTGCAATCAGGCGGTTGCCGCGATCACAGGCGAGGCACCGAAAACAGTCCGTCTTCCGGGCGGTGGAAAAAACAGCACTGTGCTTGCCAATATCAGCCAGCCGATCGTACTCTGGAGTGTGGATACGCTGGACTGGAAGACGCGCAATGCGGCTTCATCGGTGCAGACCGTGTTAAACCAGGTAAAAGATGGCTCGGTGGTTCTGATGCATGAGCTTTACAATGCTTCGGGTGACGCGGCAGTCACGATCATTCCGGCGCTTGTGGAGCGCGGTTATCAGCTGGTGACGGTCAGTGAGCTGGCGCAGTTCCGTGGTGGACTGGCAGGCGGAACCGTCTATTACAGCTTCCACAAATAAGAGGCTGCATTCACATACGGCGAAAGCCCCCATATTCTAACAGTAAGGGAAGAATATGGGGGCTTTTTCCTGTGAACCGGGCGAGAGAATGGATTCATTGCAATGAGGCGTACAGACGAGGACTGACAGGAAAAGGCGTCGGGGTGGCGATCCTGGACACAGGGGTATTTCTGCATCCGGATTTGGAAAATTGCGTTTACGGATTTCGGGATTTCCTTAAGAAAAAACAGCAGCCGTATGATGACAATGGGCATGGAACGCATGTGGCAGGGATGATTGCCGGCAGCGGCACGGCGTCGGCGGGACGCTATCAGGGTGTGGCGCCGGGGGCGCAGCTGGTCTGCCTGAAAGTGCTGGATCAGAGGGGAAATGGGTATGTATCGGATGTGCTGGCAGGGCTTCGCTGGGTGCGCCAGAATGGCAGCCAGTACGGGATCCGGATTATCAATATATCGGTTGGCTCCTTTACACCGAAGGGAATGAGCGAAGATTCGGCGCTGGTGCGCGGTGTCGATGCGGCGTGGGATGCCGGGTATGTGGTCGTGGTGGCAGCGGGAAATAATGGTCCAGCCGCGCACACGATCACAACGCCGGGGATCAGCCGGAAGGTCATCACGGTGGGATGTGCGGATGATGACCGGGAGGTAGAGGTGGCAGGCAGCCGGATGGTGGACTATTCGGGGCGGGGTCCGACGGACGCCTGTATCTGCAAGCCGGACATTGTGGCGCCTGGATCACGGATTGTGAGCTGTAACCTGCGGCGGAACGGGTACCGTTTTAAAAGCGGGACGTCCATGTCTACGCCGCTTGTCGCGGGGGCGGCGGCGCTTCTGCTGGAGCAGAACCCGGACATGACGAACCGGGATGTGAAGCTTCGCTTTAAAGAGCGGGCAGTGGATCTGGGGCTGCCGCGCAACCAGCAGGGCTGGGGGGCGCTGGATATCGGGCGGCTGTTAGAGTAGAAGCGGGGCGGTGCCAGATGACGTGTACAGGCAGGCATTTTTGCAACGGAAGGTTTTGTGTGAATAGTAATGGTGGCAGCGTAACTGTGTCGTACGGAATTTTCTGAACTGAAAATTCCGTACGACACAGTTCGGGTAGCAGCTTTTCTCGGCAAAATAATAGACAGAACCAGCCGGAAAATGATATAATTGTAGATACTTTGAATCGCAGAATCAGGTTATAGATCCGGCAGCATCCTGCAGTGCGTCCGGGGGAAAACCAAAAGAAAACAGTTGACATTTACAGCCGGATCCGCTATGATAGAGCTAAGTTCAGAACGTTTGTTCGTGATTGGCCGCGGAGCGGCGCTTTGGAGGGAAAGATGAATAAAGAAGACAAGCTGAAAGCATTGGATGCTGCGTTGACACAGATTGAGAAAGCATACGGAAAAGGCTCAGTGATGAAGCTGGGTGATTCTGGTGCGAATATGAATATAGAGACGATTCCGACCGGCTCCCTGAGCCTGGATATTGCACTGGGACTGGGCGGTGTTCCGAAGGGACGAATCATCGAGGTATACGGACCTGAGTCCAGTGGTAAGACGACGGTTGCCCTGCATATGGTGGCAGAAGTACAGAAGAGAGGCGGTATCGCTGGATTTATCGATGCAGAGCACGCACTCGATCCGGCATATGCGAAGAAGATCGGTGTTGATATCGATAATCTGTATATCTCCCAGCCGGACAACGGCGAGCAGGCGCTTGAGATTACCGAGACGATGGTGCGCTCCGGTGCGATCGATATCGTGATTGTGGACTCGGTTGCCGCACTGGTTCCGAAGGCAGAGATTGACGGCGAGATGGGTGATTCCCACGTAGGTCTGCAGGCACGTCTGATGTCGCAGGCACTCAGAAAGCTGACCGCAGCAATCAGCCGTTCAAATTGTATCGTTATCTTTATCAACCAGCTGCGTGAGAAGGTTGGTATCATGTTCGGAAACCCGGAGGTTACGACCGGTGGACGGGCACTCAAGTTCTATTCTTCTGTCCGCATGGATGTTCGCCGGATTGAGTCTCTGAAGCAGGGCGGCGAAGTGATTGGAAACCGTGTCCGCATCAAGGTTGTGAAGAACAAGATTGCTCCGCCATTCCGTGAGGCAGAGTTTGATATCATGTTCGGAAAAGGTATTTCCCGTGAGGGCGATATCCTGGATCTGGCGGCGAAGGAGAACATCGTGGAGAAGAGCGGCGCCTGGTATGCTTATGAGGGCAGCAAGATCGGTCAGGGACGCGAGAACGCGAAGAATTTCCTGGCAGCAAATCCGGAAATCTGCCTTGAGATTGAGAACAAGGTACGTGTCAAATACGGACTTTCCGAAGACACGATGATGCCAGAGGCGTCCAAGGAAGCACCGACGGAGCTTCCGCCGGTAGGAGTGGACGCAGAGGACGAAAAATAGAGCAAAATCCTGTTACAGGGCACATATGTGTGAACAGTAACAGGAAAAGTTACAGCTGGCAGCGTGTGAACTGTAGCTATGAAAAGGGGCTGTATATGCGGATTGAACGCGTAGAATCCCTGGATAAGAGAAAGTGCAAAGTTTTCACGGATGAGGACTTTGCCTTTCTTTTATATAATGGGGAATTAGAAAAATACGGTGTCTGTGAGGGCACGGTTTTGGAAGAAAGAACGGAGAGAGAGCTTTTGGATCTTTTAAGCCGTCGGGCACATGAGCGGGCGCTGAATCTTTTGAAAGTGCAGGACCGGACGGAAGGAGAAATGTGCCGCCGCCTTTTCCAGGACGGGTATCCGGATTCGATCGTGCAGGAGACGATTGGATTTTTGCAGGAATATCATTTTGTGGACGATGCCAGATATGCGGCGAATTACCTGCAGGTTCATGGAAAGCGGAAAAGCCAGGCGGAATTGAAGCTTTACCTGCAGCGAAAAGGCATATCGCGCGAGATCATCCGGGAGCAGCTGGAAGAGACAGAACATGATTCGGGCGAGGCAATCCGCGTCTTACTTGAGAAGAAGCATTACAGGGCGGGAGAGACAGCGCCGGAGGAGGAAAAAAAGATCATTGCCTATCTGATGAGGCGGGGATTTTCATGGGAAGATATCCGGAGAGAGATGAAGGAGCAGGAGGATGCACTTAGTTGACTTTCAGGCGCAGAGTCATTTACCAAAGATAATTTTGAATGGATTCTGTTTCATGATTGTGAACGTGCAAATGTATTATGAAACAGAACAGAACGCTGTCTGAAGGTGTCTCAGGAAGCTGGTAGGAAGCGCTTATTCTGCTTGACATACTGTATAAAACCGTTTAAAATTATAGTATTGTATTTTCGTACAATGAAAACTAAATAAGGAGGTGCTCCTGTGTCACAAGTAATAATTGCGGTTATCGTTACAGGTGTTATTGTAGCAGCTATTACTTGGGTCGTTGCGAACCAGCATCGCCAGAAGACATATGAGGCGAAGATTGGAAGCGCAGAAGAACGATCCAGGGAAATAATAGATGAAGCATTGAAAATTGCTGAGACAAAGAAGCGAGAAGCTCTCCTTGAAGCGAAGGAAGAGTCGTTAAAGACAAAGAATGAGCTTGAGAAAGAAACAAAGGAAAGAAGAGCTGAGCTTCAGCGCTATGAAAGACGTGTACTGAGCAAAGAAGAAAACCTGGACAAAAAAGCAGAGGCGATGGAAAAGCGTGAAGCGGGTATGAATGTCAAGGAGGAGGCACTCAAGAGAAAGACTGCGGAGGCAGAGGCTCTCTATGAGAAAGGTATGCTGGAACTGGAGAAGATCTCCGGTTTAACCTCTGAACAGGCAAAGGAATATCTGCTGCGTTCCGTGGAAGAAGATGTAAAGCATGATACGGCGAAGCTGATCAAAGATCTCGAGGCGAAAGCGAAAGAGGAAGCAGAGAAGAAAGCCAAGGATTATGTGGTGACAGCGATTCAGCGCTGTGCTGCGGATCATGTGGCTGAGACAACCGTATCAGTCGTACAGCTTCCGAATGATGAGATGAAGGGACGAATTATCGGACGTGAGGGAAGAAATATTCGTACACTGGAGACTCTGACGGGCGTGGAACTGATCATCGACGATACGCCGGAGGCAGTTGTCCTGTCTGGCTTCGATCCAATCCGGAGAGAGGTAGCGCGTATTGCACTGGAACGTCTGATTGTGGATGGACGGATTCATCCAGCCAGAATCGAAGAGATGGTAGAGAAGGCACAGAAAGAAGTGGAAAACATGATGCGCGAGGAGGGCGAAGCGGCTCTTCTGGAAGTTGGCATTCATGGTATCCATCCGGAACTTGTCAAGCTGCTTGGTAAGATGAAATTCCGGACAAGCTACGGTCAGAATGCATTGAAGCATTCGATTGAGGTTGCACAGTTAGCCGGACTTCTGGCGGCTGAGGTGGGCGTCGATGTACGGACCGCCAAACGTGCAGGTTTATTACATGATATTGGAAAGGCAGTCGATCACGAGCAGGAGGGAACCCACGTAGAACTGGGTGTGGCGCTCTGTAAGAAGTACAAAGAGTCCGCAACCGTTATCAATGCAGTGGAAGCCCATCACGGCGATGTAGAGCCACAGAGCTTGATTGCATGTCTGGTACAGGCAGCTGATACGATTTCAGCGGCACGTCCAGGTGCGAGACGAGAGACTCTGGAAACATATACCAACCGTCTGAAACAGCTGGAGGATATCACGAACTCCTATAAGGGTGTTGATAAATCCTACGCAATTCAGGCAGGTCGCGAGGTGCGTATCATGGTTGTACCGGAACAGGTCAGCGACGATGATATGGTTCTGATGGCGAGAGAGATTTCAAAGCGGATTCAGGAAGAGTTACAGTATCCGGGACAGATCAAGGTCAATGTAATCCGTGAATCGAGAGTTACCGAGTACGCCAAATAAAACCCGGCAGCAGGGCTGCATGGAGTAAACTTGAGCATGAAAATAAAAGTCTTATGGATGAAGATACATTACATTCATAAGACTTTTTTGTTTCATGGGAAATTGCGTCCTATGAAACAAAAAAACGCTCCGCGAGGATGCGCGCTCGCGCAAAGCAGAAACATGTCGCAAGCGATCGCGCGAGATGCCCGAATGTGCCAAGGCACATTCTTTACATCTTTTTTGAGAGAGAAAGAAATACAGAAAAATACAGTTTTTTTTCATGAAGCGGAAAACGGAAACTTTGTTTTTCGGACAGACTGAAAATTTGCATGAGCAGGGTAAAATAAAGGGTCGTGAGCGTGAAGGCAGGCGGAGAAATTTTGCTTGCAAACTGTCCAAAAGACGAGTATTATAGCATGATAGAGTTGAAAAATAGTGATTATTTAGCAGCTTCATGCATTTATTGTGGCGTAATGGTAAGAAGATTGAACCGTTATCAAGATGCTGAATAAAAAGCCAGATGTGGCTGTTGGAAAGAGTAGCTGCAGTCAGACAACAAATGGAGGATCATCCGGCAGGGAAGTGTCGGATGGCAGATGGAGGGAGACAAAGATTATGGCGAAAATTGGTTTTATCGGAATGGGAAATATCGGCTATGCAATCATGCGAAGCCTGCTGAACAAATATAAAACGGAAGACATCACTTTTACGGATCTGAACCGCCGGAGAGTGGCACAGATAGAGAAAGAGACAGGTGTTAAGGCGGTTGACACAAACCAGGATTGTGCGGAAAATGCAAAATATATCGTATTAGCTATAAAACCGCAGTTTTATGACAATGTACTGGCAGATATCAAGGACCATGTAACGAAAGAAAATATTATTATTTCGATTGCACCGGGTATCACGATTGACAGTGTCAACGAGAAGCTGGGCGGTGACCGCCGTATCGTGCGTGCGATGCCGAACACGCCGGCACTGATCGGCGAGGGTATGACAGGTGTCTGCTACGACAAGAAGCTGTTTGAAGAGACAGAAAAGCAGATGATCAGCAATTTCTTTGAATCTTTTGGTATGATGGAGATCGTTCCGGAATATATGATGAATGCGGTTGTATGTATCAGTTCCAGTGCACCGGCATACATCTATATGTTCATCGAGGCGCTGGCAGATGCGGGCGTTAAGTACGGCATGCCGCGAGATGTGGCTTACCGGATGGCGGCGCAGGGCGTTGTCGGCAGTGCGAAGATGGTACTCGAGACCGGCAAGCATCCGGGCGCACTCAAAGATGATGTCTGCTCGCCGGGCGGCACGACGATCTATGCGGTCAGCGTCCTGGAGGAGTATGGTTTGCGGAATGCGGTTATCAAGGCATGTGACGCATGCTATGAGAAGTGCATCGACCTGAAATAGTGAAAAAATGTTGAAAAAGAACCCAGAAGTAACCTGGACATAAGGGTGAGAAAATATGGAACAGAAAGTAGAAAAGCAGGCATCGCTGGAGTCCGTGCCGGTCAAACGTCTGAAACGAGAGTTAAAATATCAGGGAACCATCTTGAAAATGTACGAAGATACCGTCGAGGTAAACGGACATCAGGCAAAATGGGATTTTATCCATCATGACGGCGCGGCAGCGGTGCTTCCGGTTACGGAGGATGGAAAGATTCTCATGGTGCGTCAGTACCGCAATGCGCTGGACCGCTATACACTGGAGATTCCGGCTGGTAAGCTGGATTCGCCGGATGAGGCGAAGATTGACTGCGCGTACCGCGAGCTGGAGGAGGAGACGGGCTACCGTTGTGACCATCTGGAATATCTGATGAGCGTCAACACAACGATCGCGTTCTGTGATGAGGCGCTGGATATTTTTCTGGCACGCGATCTCAAGAAAACCCATCAGCATCTTGACCCGGACGAGGAGATTGAGGTAGAGGCGTGGGAACTTTCCGACCTTTTGAAACGGATCTACGCAGGAGAGCTGACGGATGGAAAGACTGTGTCCGCGATTCTGGCGTATGCCTGCAAAGCAGGACAGAAGTAAAAATAAGGATCAGCGAAGCACTGTGAGCATCTGTGATGAAATAAATATATGGATTAGACGCTGAAAGACGCATGAAGCTAACAGCATATAGAGGCAGATATAAAGGCATATTATAAAAAACACTGAATACAGATAAGGTAACAAAGGAATAGGCAGGGATTGCATGTGAAAAGGAGATTCCGGCTTCCGGCTTTAAGTACCTGGGATGTATCAGTGTTTTTTTGGATCCTTGGGATTGTATTGGGGACGATAGCAGCCGTTTGTTTTCAAATTTCGTCCGGGAGCGGACATGCCGGGCTGGAAAGTGTGCTGGCAGCGAGGCTTGGACAAGAAATTGGAGATCCATCGGGGGCTGGGTGGCATCTAAACGCCGGAATGAAGGCAGCCAGCCGGGGAACTTTGTTTTTTCAGGTCTGGCTGCAGCGGTCAGGGATGGCGCTGACGCTGTGGCTGGCAGGTATGACGCCGGTCGCATGCCTGGCTGCGTGGGGTGCTTGTCTCGTCTTAGGTCTGGAGCAGGCATGGCTGCTGGCAGGATTTACTGGCTGGGGCGGTTTTTGGGGACTGCCTGTATTTGTGGCGACGTTATTTCCACAGGTGGTGTTTTATATTCCTGTGTTCTGGCTGCTTCTTTCCTGGGCGCTTGCAAAGGAGAGGCGGATACGGACGGCTGGATTTTTAATCCTTTTATTGGTGCTGGGGATGGGAACAGCGCTGGAAGTGTGGCTGAATCCTGGTTTTGTATCATTACTGGTCTCACACTGCCCATTTTAATGGGGCTGTCCGAATAAAAATATAATTCAAAATTTACAACATATGGGGGTGAAAAAAGTGGACGCACCATATGTTGTATTTTTATGTAAATCAGTCGAAAAATGTAGGAAAAGTGGGGAAAATTATGTTTGATTTTATGGGAAAATGTAGATATAATGATACCTGCGGACGATAAAAGCCCTGTTTGTGGAGAAGAAGGTAAGTTGCAGATAGGGTGAGAAAACCTCAGGAGAATGGATGGTTCGGATGGAGAAATCGATAGGATTACCGCGGAACGATATTTGTCCTGCAGGGTGGGGGGTTGGCAGAAAATGCCGTGAATAAAAGAATGGCGGAAATGGTTACGAGAACAGATTGGGGAAGTATGAGAGGGGAAGTAGACAGATTTGAACAGTACCTGCGGGAGGTAAAACAGGCATCGGAAAATACCGTACAGTCATATCGGAGAGATCTGATGCAGATGATTACTTATCTGGAGGAGAAAGAGATCCGGGAGGCGGCGAAGGTGACAAAGACCAGCCTGCATGGATATATTCTTCATATGGAAGAGCAGGGAAAGGCGGCTACCACCATTTCACGGATGATGGCGGCGATGAAAGCGTTTTTTAATTATGAATGTATGCAGGCATGCATCCGGCGGAACCCGGCGGAGAGTCTGCATGCGCCGAAAGTAGAGAAAAAGGCGCCGGTGATCCTGAGTGTCGATCAGGTATCGGCGCTTCTGGCACAGCCATCCGGGCAGACGCCGAAGGAGATCCGGGACAAGGCGATGCTGGCTCTTTTATATGCGACCGGAATCCGGGTGTCAGAGCTTATAGGGATCCAGATGGAAGATATCAATATGAACATTGGATTTCTGGTCTGTCGCGACGGGGAGAGGGAGCGGACGATCCCATTTGGACGTTCGGCGAAAGCAGCGCTGGAGGAGTATCTGGAGCATGCGAGAAACGACCTGCTTCGCGGAAAGGGATCGGACTATTTCTTTGTCAACTGTACAGGCGGCGCGATGAGCCGGCAGGGATTCTGGAAGATTATCAAATATTACGGCGAGAAAGCCGGGATTGAGGAAGATATCACGCCGCATACGCTGCGCCATTCCTTTGCGGCGCACCTGATTGCGAGAGGTGCAGACATGCGGGCGGTTCAGACGATTCTCGGACATTCGGATATGGCAACGACGCAGATGTATGCGGCGTACCGGGGAGATTGAAAAATATCATATAAATTATAAAAATAAAGCACCTGTTTTGTGAAAGACTTGACAAAACAGGTGCTTTACTATATACTTTAGTGGTTTAAAGCACAACTGTTTAACGCAGATGAGGAAATGTGAAGGAGAAAGACAATGGAGCAAGTACATTTAAAATACGGAACGTCGGCGGTCGATTTTGAGATTGACGGTGCGAAGAGTGTAAAATACCTGTATGAAAATAAGATGCGGGTCATTGAAGATATAAAAGCAGAATTTCTGCATTGTGTGACGGATGGTGTGATTGGCACGAAGCCGTTAAAGGAATTGATTGCACCGACCGATCCGGTTACGATCGTGATCAGTGATATGACGCGTTTCTGGATGCGTCAGGACGTGATTTGCGAGCTTCTGGTAAAATATCTGCACGATGAGATGGGCGTGGGATATGACCAGATTGCGGTTGTGGTTGCACTGGGAACACACCGCAAGAATACGGCGGAGGATCGCAGAAAACTTGCAAGCGAGTTTGTCTACGACCATGTAGCGAGCGTGACTGACCATGACTGCGATGCGCCGGATCTGGTATACATCGGTACGACGTCCTTCGGAACGCGTGTATCGGTCAATCCGCTGGCAGTCGGCAGAAAGGTCATCTGCATCGGCGGTACGGTGCACCATCTGATGGCAGGCTACGGCGGCGGAAGAAAGAGCATCGTTCCAGGTATTGCTTCCCGTGAGACGATCCGCATGAACCATGAGCGTGCGCTGGATCCGGAGAAACCGATGACGGATGTGCGTGTCGGCAGCGGTCTGGTGGAGAACAACCCGATCAACCTGGATATGCGCGAGGCAGGTGCCATGGTACATGTTACATTCGGTATCAATATCGTGGTAGATACATCTTCCCGCCACAGCGGTTTATTCTGTGGTGAGTTTGACAAGGCATGGCAGGCAAGCTGCAGTTATGTACAGAAGGGATACGGGCTGCCGATCGACTATCAGGCAGATGTCGTAATTGCAAGCTGCGGCGGTTTCCCGAAGGATCTGAATTTTTATCAGTCCACCAAGACGCTGTTTAACGCATCGAGAGCGGTCAAAGAGGGCGGTACACTCATTATGCTGGCGGAATGCCCGGAGGGAAGCGGTTCCAAGGATTTCTTCGACTGGATTAAGCCTCTCTCTAAGGGATGCCTGGATGAGGCACTGCGTGCGTCTTTCACCATCGGCGGCTATATTTTCTACGCAGCCTGCGAGTCCATCCGTCGTTCGAAGACGCTGCTTCTGTCTTCCATGGAGCCGGAGCTGGTTCGGGATATGGGCGTAAGATCGTTTAAAGATATGAAGGATCTGCTGGCAGAGGTAGACTTTAACGGAAAAGATGTATATGTAATTCCGTACGGCGGAAGCGTGCTCCCGCAGACAAAGGAAGCCTACGAGCGTATTTGCCGCGAGGCAGAGGAAAATGGAGGCGCGAAGTAATGAATATTCCGCTGCTAATTGTTATTTTATATGTGCTTCTGCTGTTTGGCATCAGTATCTATGTGTCTTACAGCCAGAAAAAGGATTCAGAGAACTTCCTTTTATATAAAGGGAAAAATAATGCGTTTGTTGTGGCAGCTAGTATCGCGGGTCTGGCGATCGGCGGCGCTTCGACGATCGGTATCGCGGAGAACGCCTTTACTGTGGGGCTGTCGGCAGGCTGGTATGATACAGCATGGGCGATCGGCGCGGTTGTTTCTTCTATGCTGGCAGTCCGTTACCTGCGTAGAAGCCAGTACACGACCATCAGCGGTCTTGTAAGGGACCTCTACGGCACAAAAACGAGCTTTATCATGGTCATTGCCATGTGTATCATCCAGTCAGGCATCATCGCCCTGCAGTACAAGGCGGGCGGCTCGATTCTGGCATCGCTTCTGCCGGATATTTTCACGGTTCAGAGCGGTACGTTCTTCTCTTTCCTGATCTTCATGCTGGTAGCAGTGATCGGCGGTATGGGAAGTGTTTCTTTGACAAATGTACTGAATCTGGTACTGATCTATGTCGGCGTTATCCTGGCGGCGGCGCTGGTTCTCTGGAACCACGGCGGCTGGGAGGCGATTGACGTACTGACGAAAGCTGACCCGGACACACCGTACCTGAGCCTGACAGCTGGTATGGGCTGGATGGGGATTTTGAGCTGGATCGTTGTTATGCTGGGTAATACAAACTCCGTTCAGGGCGTTGTCCAGATCGGTCTGACCGGCAAGAGCGACCGTTCGGCAACAGTTGGATTCATCGTTGGCGCGATCCTGATGGTTCCGGTTGGATTTATCTGTGCGCTGCTCGGTGTAGCGAGCCGTGCGCTTCTGCCGGATGCAGAAGCATCGGTGGCACTGCCGATGATCCTGATGAGCATTCCTCCGGTACTTGGCGGCATCACGCTGTCCGGTCTGTGGGCGGCTGATATGGGAACCGGCTGCTCCATGATTATCGGCCTGGCGACGACTGTCAGCACGGATATTATCGGAAAGATTCCGGGTGTTTCGCTGAATGATCGTCAGAAACATATTTTAAATAAGGTAATCGTTGTACTCAGCAGTTTGGTTACCTACCTGATTGCAACTCAGATGGGTGCGATTTTAAGCGCGATGCAGAAAGCGCTTTCTCTGGCGATCGGTACTTCGTTTATCGTCATCGGCGGTCTGCTGTGCCCGAAATTCTCCAGCCGCAAGGCAGGTTTCTGGACCATCATGGCTTCGATTGTGTCGATCGTGGCATGGAATATGGTTCCGGCGCTGGTTCCGGTATTTAAGAATGTTGGATTCTTTATGCTGGCAGTCTGCGGGGCTGTGTTTATTCTGATTAGTCTGGTGGATCCGGAGAAGGTTAAACAGTAAGAGACATTTGATTTAAATAGAAGAGTTTAAAGTAAAAAAGAACGTCAAATCCAAGCGAAAAACTTAGAATTTGACGTTCTTTTTGCATATTTATATTCGATTCGATGCTACTCAACCGTCCCGGCGTCTTTGATATAGGAAATGAAACTCTTCTTGAGCGAGGTCACGATTTCTTTGCATTGTGTATATTCTTCGCTGTCGCTGGCATACTGCTCGTCGTAGTGCGGATCCAGAATGAAGATCTTGTTGCCGCAGAAGCCTAAGATGGTGCAGCCGTTTAAATCGCGGTAATGCGTGTCCTCAAATGCGAGAATGCGGAAGAGAAGTCCGCCTCCGTTGGCTTCATAGGCTGTTTTTTCATATACCTCGTAGGAATCCCCGTTCGGAACCATGATGAGTCTCGAAAATGACTGGGATGGAAGTTTGAATGAAAAATCGTCGGTAATTACTTTGGAGCCGGTCAGCTCAATGGAGAGGTTGTCCGGGTCCTCCTGAGAAAAACTCACAACCTGTGCGGAATAATCAGCTGCATAAGACGGCGTCACGTAGAGAGCCGCAGCCAGAGCCGCGCAGAGGAATAATTTTGATTTCATCCTGAGATCTCCTTTTAGTCTGTCTTTTTGTTCCCCTATATAGAAGATAGGCTATGGAATCCACAGCCTATCTTAAACTCCATATAAATTTATTATAGCACAGACGTCTTTAAAAGTCAGCTGGAAATTTTATCCAAAATCAATCCAAAATCATCCAATTCTTGACTCCTTTTTCCTTTCTGGCAGGTTCTTCTGTGCGGTGGAAAGCATCAGTTTGATACGGTTCAGCTGATTGACTTCGCTGGCACCCGGATCGTAGTCTACGGCGATGATATTCGCCTCCGGATGGCTGGCGCGCAGTTCCTTGATGACGCCTTTTCCGACGATGTGGTTCGGCAGGCAGCCGAACGGCTGGGTGCAGATGATGTTCGTCGTGCCGCTGTGAATCAATTCCAGCATCTCACCAGTCAGGAACCATCCCTCGCCGGTCTGATTGCCGAGGGAAACGTAATGCTTCGCCATCGACGCCAGATCCTGAATCCGTGCAGGCGGAAGGAAATGTGTGCTGCGTTCCAGTTCGCGGCGGCAGGTGCGGCGGAAATACTCCAGCAGGGAGATTCCCATGTTGCACAGGTGTGCAGTGGAACGTTTGCCGCCCAGATTGTCGGCTTTGAAGTTGCTGTTGTAGAAGCAGTAAAGCAGGAAATCAAGCAGATCCGGCATTACAGCCTCGGCACCCTCGGCTTCCAGAAGCTCTACCACGTGGTTGTTTGCTAACGGGGAGAATTTTACCAGGATCTCGCCGACAATGCCAACCCTCGGTTTCTGGACATCGCGTCTCGGAAGTTCGTCGAAGTCATGGATAATACCGCGGATGTTGCGGTTAAACTCTGCCATGGATAAAGAGTGTTTCTGCAGCGATTTGATGCAGATTGCTTTCCATTTCTCATGCAGGGCATTGGTGGAACCGGCTTTTGCCTCGTATGGGCGGGTCGCATAGAGAACCCGCATGAAGAGGTCACCGTAGACAACCGCCTGCATTGCCTTGGTGAGAAGCGGCAGGGTAATCTTGAAGCCCGGATTCGTCTCCATGCCGTTGGCATTTAACGAGATAACCGGAATCTGCGGCACACCGGCGCGCTCTAAGGCACGGCGGATAAAGCCAATGTAGTTGGAGGCACGGCAGCCGCCGCCGGTCTGGCTCATAATAACGGCTGTATGCTCTAAGTCGTATTTGCCGGAGAGCAGCGCATCCATGATCTGACCAACTACGATCAGGGACGGGTAACAGGCGTCGTTGTTGACGTACTTAAGTCCTGTGTCGATAGCAGTACGGTCGGAGTTCTGCAGCACCTCCAGGTTGTAACCACAGCTTCGGACCGCCGGTTCGATGAGGTCGAAATGGATCGGCGACATCTGCGGGCAGAGGATCGTGTAGTTTTTCTTCATTTCCTTCGTGAAATAAACACGGCTGTATGCGCTGGAAACGATCGGTTTATGGTAGTGGCGCATCTCGCGCACGCGGATCGCGGCGATTAAGGAGCGCACACGGATACGTGCGGCGCCGAGGTTGTTGACCTCGTCGATCTTGAGCAGCGTATAAATTTTGCCAGAGCGGGTCAGAATATCATTGACCTGATCCGTAGTAACTGCATCCAGACCGCATCCGAAGGAGTTGAGCTGGATCAGATCCAGGTTTGGCTGTGTCTTCACATAGGAAGCTGCCTCGTAGAGGCGGGAGTGGTACATCCACTGGTCGGTGACGATCAGCGGACGGTCAACGCGTCCTAAATGGGAGACGGAGTCCTCGGTCAGCACGGCAAAACCGTAGGAAGTGATGAGTTCCGGAATGCCATGGTTGATCTCCGGATCTACATGGTACGGTCTGCCTGCCAGCACGATGCCGTGGTGTCCGGTTTCTTTTAACCAGGCGATGACTTCCTCGCCCTTCTTTTCCATATCCTGACGGGAGGCGATGAGTTCCTGCCATGCCTTGTGAGCGGCGGCGCGGATCTCCTTCTCCGGGATCGACTGATCCTTGGTAAATTCTTCGACCAGACGTTTTGTCAGGATTTCCTCATTTGTAAATGCCATAAACGGATTCCGGAAATGTACCTTGTGATCCGTCAGGGATTCTACGTTGTTTTTGATGTTTTCTGCGTAGGATGTGACCATCGGGCAGTTGTAGTGATTTCCCGCTTCCGGGGTTTCGTTGCGCTCGTAAGGAACGCACGGATAGAAAATGTAGGTCAGTCCCTGGCGGATCAGCCATTCGATATGACCGTGCGCGAGTTTTGCCGGGTAGCATTCGGATTCGCTCGGGATCGATTCAATACCAAGTTCGTAGATCTGTCTCGTCGATTTTGGGGACAGAACGGTGCGGTAACCTAGTTCCTTGAAAAAGACCGCCCAGAATGGGTAGTTTTCATACATATTCAGGACACGCGGGATGCCGACGGTACCGCGCGGCGCCAGATCGGCGGTTAGCGGTTCATAATCGAACATACGGTGGTATTTATAGTCAAATAAGTTCGGAATGTCTTTTTTCTGTTTGTTGCCGCCCAGACCGCGCTCACAGCGGTTGCCGGTAACGAACTGACGTCCGCCGTCGAAACGGTTGATCGTCAGGACACAGTGGTTTGTACAACCCTGGCAGCGCGCCATCGTCGTCTTGTAGGTCAGGCTTAAGATCTTGTCGATCGGCAGCATCGTGGTTGTTTTGGAAGCATCGTAGCGCTCACGGGCAATCAGAGCCGCACCGTAGGCACCCATGATACCGGCGATGTCCGGGCGGACTGCCTCACAGCCGGAGATCTTCTCAAAACTGCGGAGAACCGCATCGTTGTAGAAGGTACCGCCCTGCACGACCACGTGTTTTCCGAGGTCGGAGGCATTGGTAATCTTGATAACCTTAAACAGGGCATTTTTGATGACGGAGTAAGCCAGTCCGGCAGAAATATCTGCGACGGAAGCTCCCTCTTTCTGCGCCTGTTTGACGTTAGAGTTCATGAAAACAGTACAGCGGGTACCGAGGTCGGTCGGATTTTTGGCAAAGAGCGCCTCCCTGGCAAAATCCTGTACGCTGTAATTTAATGATTTAGCAAATGTCTCGATAAAGGAGCCGCAGCCGGACGAACAAGCTTCGTTGAGCTGTACGCTGTCTACGGTGCCGTCCTTGATCTTGATGCATTTCATATCCTGACCGCCGATATCGAGGATGCAGTCTACATCCGGCTCAAATGCCGCCGCTGCGTAGTAGTGGGAGATCGTCTCAACCTCGCCCTCATCCAGCATCAGGGCAGACTTTAAGAGCGCCTCGCCGTAACCGGTGGAGCAGGAATAAGCGATCTGTGCTTTCTCCGGAAGCTGGTCATGGATCTCCTGCATCGCACGGATCGCCGTCGCCAGCGGGCTGCCGTTGTTGTTGCTGTAGAAGCGGTATAGAAGAGAGCCATCCTCGCTGACGAGCGCCACCTTGGTTGTGGTGGAACCGGCGTCGATGCCGAGGTAGCAGTTGCCTTCGTAGGTCGCTAAATCACCTTTTTTGACATCGTGGCTTGCATGGCGTGTCTTAAAATCTTCATAGTCGGCTTCATCCGTAAAGAGGGGTTCCATCCGCTTTACCTCGAAATCCATCTTGATGCCGTGGGACAGCCGTTCGATCAGATCGTGCAGGCTGGCAGTCGTCTTCGGATCAGAGTTCATCGCCGCGCCGATCGCCGCAAACAGATGCGAGTGATCCGGGGCAATGATCTGGTCCGGTCCCAGATTCAGGGTGCGGATAAATGCCGCGCGCAGCTCCGGGAGAAAATGAAGCGGACCGCCGAGGAATGCAACATTGCCGCGGATCGGCTTGCCGCATGCCAGACCGCTGATGGTCTGGTTGACAACCGCCTGGAAAATGGAGGCGGACAGATCCTCTTTGGTTGCGCCTTCGTTGATGAGAGGCTGGATATCCGTCTTGGCGAAAACGCCGCAGCGCGCCGCGATCGGATAGATTGCCTTGTAATTTTTCGCGTACTCATTAAGACCGGATGCGTCCGTCTGAAGCAGCGAAGCCATCTGATCAATAAAAGAGCCGGTGCCTCCGGCGCAGATTCCGTTCATACGCTGGTCGATGCCGCCGGTAAAATAAATAATTTTCGCATCCTCGCCGCCAAGCTCGATGGCAACGTCGGTCTGCGGGGCATAATCCTTCAGGGATGTGGCAACCGCTACAACCTCCTGGACAAATGGAATGCCCAGATGCTTAGAAAGTGTTAAACCGCCGGAACCAGTGATGACCGGCTCGACGGTCAGTGCGCCAAGTTTCTCTTCACCCTCACGGAGCAGGTCCGCGAGCGTCTCCTGTATGTTTGCAAAATGACGTTTATAATCGGCGAAAAGAAGCTTACCGCCATCTTCAATAATAGATACTTTAACCGTTGTGGAACCGATGTCGATTCCTAATTTTTTACAGGAATTCATGTACAATCGGGGCAGTGCCCCTTCCCTCCTTTGTACTACACATGTATTCGGCTATACTTTAACATAGAATAAGGAAGAAAACAATTAGTAGGGTGCGTTAAAAAGATGCTAAAAATGACTAAAATTTGTTAATATTGTGCATAATGGGAGAATGTGCTCTGTACAAGGAAAGGCATTTTCTGCGCGAAAAATACCGCTTTTTCTGAGTTGGAATGCAGCCGTTACAGATCGCAGGCAGGCACTTTTGAAACCGAATGTGCCGTAAGATAACGTGGTGGAAGCGAGAATATAATTTGACAAAGAATCCGCCGCTCTCTATAATGAAAGGAAAACGGCAAAGGATGTGAATTATGAATTTTTTTAGAAAATTAGAGCGCAAATTCGGTCGGTTTGCGATCCCGAATCTGATGTACTATATCATCATGATGTATGCGGCTGGATTTGTGATGAGCCTGTTTAATCCGTATTTTTACGTGCAGTATTTGGCGCTTGATGCAGCGGCGATCCTGCGGGGACAGGTATGGAGAATCGTGACCTTTCTCGTATGCCCGCCTCAGTCGGGCGTCCTCTTTGCGCTGCTCGCGATGTATCTCTATTATTCGATTGGATCGACGCTGGAGCGCGTGTGGGGAACCTTCCGATTTAATATGTTTTTCTTTATGGGCGTGCTGGGACACATCATCGCGGCATTCCTGGTGTACGGTGTGACCGGCTTCTCGGTGCCGATGTCCCCGTATTACTTAAATGAATCGCTGTTTCTGGCGTTTGCCTGCACATTCCCGGAGATGCAGTTCCTTCTGATTTTCATTCCGATCCGGGCGAAATACCTTGGAATGATGTACGGAGCGCTTCTGATCTACAGTTTCTTAACGGGGGGCATTATCGCGAAAATTGAGATTGTTGTTTCGATGCTCAATTTTATCATTTTCTTCCTGATGACGCGTAACTACCGGAAGATCAGCCCGAAAGAGGCGGTCCGCAAGCAGAAGTTCAAAAACGAGATGCAGAAAGCGCAGATCCAGAAAATTTCCCTGACCCGCCACAAATGCGCGGTCTGCGGACGTACCGAGAAGGACGATCCGAACCTGGAGTTCCGCTATTGTTCGAAATGTGCGGGAAATATGGAATATTGCATGGATCACCTGTATACGCATAAACATGTGACGGAAGAAGAATTGAAAGATTCTAAATAGAACCAGGCGGTGGATTGTTTTTTTGCAGGGGATTTAAATAGGTTGGATGAAGCATACAAAAGAGGTTATAAATGATTCACTGATGGGAAAAATCTTGATAAATGACAGAATATGAGGAGGAATGACAGAATGAAAAAGACAAAGATTGTCTGCACAATGGGACCAAACACCGATAACCGGGAGATTATGAAGGAGTTGGCGTTAAATGGCATGGATGTCGCACGTTTTAACTTTTCGCATGGCGATCATGCGGAGCATAAACATCGTCTGGAGATTCTGGAGAGTGTGCGCGAGGAGCTGGGGATTCCGATCGCATCGCTTCTGGATACCAAGGGACCGGAAATCCGTACCGGCAAATTAAAAGATGGAAAGAAAGTGACGCTGAAAGAGGGCGATCTGTATACGCTGACGACCGAGGAGATCGTGGGTGATGAGACACGCGGTTACATCAACTATGCGGGGCTGGCGGAGGATGTAAAGCCGGGTGACCGCATTCTGATTGACGATGGTCTGATCGAGCTGCACGTGCGGGAGGTCAATGGAACAGATATCGTCTGCCGGATTGAAAATGGTGGCGAGCTGGGCGAGAAGAAGGGTGTCAATGTACCGGGGGTACGTGTCAAGCTTCCGGCACTGACCGATAAAGATAAGGAAGACATTCGTTTCGGCGTGGATGCAGGCTTTGATTTTGTGGCGGCTTCGTTTGTCCGCAATGCCGATGCGATCCGCGAGATCCGGGAGATTCTGGATGAAAAAGGTTCTGCCATGCAGATTATCGCGAAAATCGAGAATGAAGAAGGAATTGAAAATATTGATTCCATCATTGAGGCGAGCGACGGTATCATGGTAGCCCGCGGCGATATGGGCGTGGAGATTCCGGCAGAGAAAGTTCCGCACATCCAGAAGATGATCATCCGCAAATGTAACCTGGCGTGCAAGGTCGTTATCACGGCGACCCAGATGCTCGATTCAATGATCCGCAACCCGCGTCCGACGCGTGCCGAGGTATCGGATGTGGCGAATGCAGTGTACGAGGGAACTGATGCGGTCATGCTGTCTGGAGAAACGGCGATGGGAAGTTACCCGATCGAGGCAGTCCGCATGATGAGCCAGATCGCCGAGGAGTCGGAGAAATATCTGGATTATATGTTCTACCAGAGAAGAAAGGTATCGGCAGAAAATCTTCGAAATATATCCAATACGGTATGTTATTCATCCGTAGCGACCGCCTCCGATCTGGAAGCGCCGGTCATTGTGGCTCCGAGTGTCAGCGGATTTACGACGAGAATGCTTTCGAAATGGCGTCCGAAAGCATTGATCGCGGGACTTTCCCCGAGCATGACGGTTGTCCGCCAGATGCAGCTCTACTGGGGTGTTAAGCCGTTCCATGCAAAACGCGCTGAATCGACGGATGCACTCTTATTTGCATCGGTGGAACTGCTGAAAGAGAAAGGTATCGTCAAAGAGGGTGAAATTGTGGTTGCAACCGCGGGTGTGGTGACACGTGCCAACCGCCATGAACCGGTAGCCGATACGAATATTATGCGTGTAATTGTGGTAGAGTAGAAACTGGATTCTGCGCCTGAATCTGTGCCCGGTTCATAGATGTATCTGGAAAATGATTCAATTTGTCCGGAGTTTGTGTCCTGGCGGAGAAAACGAGAAAAAATACCGCCCATTTGTGGGCGTTTTTCGGGAAATCAGTTGATAAAACACGGGTTTTGGTGTATAAATAGTAGCAGGACAAAGAAGTCTGGGCGTGCCGGGAGTAGTGTATGTTCCCGGTAGTCCAGACTTTTAGGTTTTATATGTAGATTTTAGTTCGGAGGATGTAAAAGTGGAGAAGAAACCATTTGTAACACGGGAGCAGCTGGAGGAGATCAAGAAAACATACCCGACACCGTTCCACCTGTATGATGAAAAGGGAATCCGCGAGAATGGCGAGCGCCTGATGCGTGCATTTTCCTGGAACAAGGGATTCAGAGAGTATTTTGCTGTAAAGGCAACACCGAATCCATTTGTAATTGATATTTTAAAGAAACTTGGATGCGGCGTGGACTGCTCTTCGCTGACAGAGCTTATGATGGCAAAGGCGATGAAGTACGATGGCGAGAAGATCATGTTCTCCTCCAACGATACACCGCCGGAGGAGTTCAAGATGGCTGCCGAGCTGGGCGCTATCATCAACCTTGATGATTTTACGCACATTGATTTCCTGGAGAAGACGATCGGTTATATTCCGGAGACGATCAGCTGCCGTTACAATCCGGGCGGACTGTTCAAGATCAGCAATGATATTATGGACAACCCAGGCGATGCGAAATACGGTATGACAACCGAGCAGCTATTTGAGGCATTCAGGGTGTTGAAAGCCAAAGGTGCGAAACATTTCGGTATCCATGCCTTCCTTGCAAGCAATACGGTTACAAATGAGTATTATCCGATGCTTGCGAAGGTATTGTTTGAGGTGGCGGTCAAGCTGAAAGAAGAGACCGGCGCAGATATTAAATTTATCAACCTGTCTGGCGGCGTTGGCATTCCTTACCGCCCGGATCAGGAGCCGAACGATATCTTTGCAATCGGCGAGGGCGTCCGCAAGGTTTATGAGGAAGTTCTGGTTCCGGCTGGCATGGGCGATGTAGCGCTTTATACAGAAATGGGACGTTTCATGCTGGCGCCGTATGGCTGCCTTGTGACAACGGCAATCCATGAGAAACACACCTATAAAGAGTATATTGGTGTAGACGCGTGTGCAGTCAACCTGATGCGCCCGGCGATGTACGGCGCATACCATCACATCACGGTCATGGGAAAAGAGAACGAGCCGTGTGACCACAAATACGATGTAACCGGTTCCCTGTGCGAGAACAATGATAAATTTGCGATTGACCGGATGCTTCCGAAGATCGATATGGGCGATATCCTTGTCATCCATGATACCGGCGCACATGGTTTTTCGATGGGCTACAACTACAACGGAAAGCTGCGCTCGGCTGAACTGCTCCTGAAAGAAGATGGTTCCGTGGAGATGATCCGCCGGGCAGAGACACCGAAGGATTATTTTGCGACGTTTGATTTCTGTGATCTGTTTAAGGATGTGCAGTAAAAAAGAGCGTTAAATTAATATAATGCAGGAAAGACGATTTTTATTGCATCGAAATGGTGAATCTTAAGAATTTCTTCATAATTTATTTAAAGAGAATACAAACATTTTGGAGATAGGCATGATATACTATAACCATAATAAATGCATGATACAAAAGATTTAATCCTTTAACCTTTTTGAAATCCGAATTCCTAACGAAAAAAAGTCCGGCGGAGCTTTTCCACCGGACTTTTTTCTGCATATTTCTATATTTTATAATCCTTCAGCAATTTCATACAGCAGACGCTCGGAATCCTCCCATCCCAGACACGGGTCGGTGATGGATTTTCCGTAGATGTGTTCGCCGACTTTCTGGCTGCCTGGTTCGATGTAGCTCTCGATCATGACGCCTTTGACGAAGTTACGGATATCGTCGGAGTGACGACGGCTGTGGAGTACTTCCTTGACGATACGGATCTGCTCCATGTATTTTTTGTTGGAGTTGGAATGGTTTGCATCGATGATACAGGCCGGATTCTTCAGATCACGCTCGTTGTAGAGGTCTAAGAGCAGCTTCAGGTCTTCGTAGTGGTAGTTCGGCAGGCACTGGTCATGCTTGTTGACAGCACCACGCAGGATGGTGTGGGTCAGCGGGTTGCCCTGTGTTTTTACTTCCCAGCTGCGGTAGATGAACTCATGACCGTGCTGTGCTGCATGTACGGCGTTCAGCATGACGGAGAGTGCGCCGCTGGTCGGGTTCTTCATGCCGACCGGTACGTCGATGCCGCTGGCAACGAGGCGGTGCTGCTGGTTCTCAACGGAACGTGCGCCGACTGCAACATAGGACATAACGTCGGAAAGGTAGGTCAGGTTTTCCGGGTATAGCATCTCGTCTGCAGTCGAGAAGCCGGTTTCTTCGATCACACGCATATGAAGTTTGCGGATCGCGATCAGACCCTGATATAAGTTTGGCTTACCTTCCGGATTTGGCTGGTGTAAAAGTCCCTTATAGCCGTCACCGGTTGTTCTTGGTTTGTTGGTGTAGATTCTAGGAACCAGAATCAGTTTGTCCTTCACTTTCTCCTGTACCTTGGCAAGACGGTTTACATAATCAATAACCGCATCTTCCCGGTCAGCAGAGCACGGACCAATGATGACAAGAAACTTGTCGCTGTCGCCTGTAAAGACGTCACGGATAGCAGCGTCCTTTCGAGCTTTTTCTGCGGCCAGCTCCGGTGCCAGTGGAAACTGTGCACGAATCTCGTCCGGGGTCGGCAGCTTGCTGACATATTCAAATCCCATGAGTTTCATCCTCCTGTATTGTCTAAAAGATTTTCACACTTTAAAGCGTATGATGTTTATTATAGTATAGAAAAATCAAATCATCAATAGGTTGAAGGAAAAGAATTTTATTTCTTTTATGCTATTTTTACGCAGCTTTTATTAAATAGACCGTAGTCTATAAAAATGGTTGACGTATTTATTAAAAAAGTGTAGAATATATTCCATATCAGCAATATTTAATTTTAGTTTGATATAGTTCCATATGAAAACGGAACCGTTCATGCCTCGATTGACTGAGAGCAAGGGCACGGCGGTCACTGTTTTTGTACAAATCCCGCACAAGCGGGAGCAGCGTTTGTTTGTTTGGTGCTGCATATGTTTGCGTGTTTTCCGAGAAAAACAGAGCATTTGGCAGAAATCTGGCATTTCATTCGTCCCTATTATCTGGGGACGTTTTTTTGTGTCATAGGAAATTCCTTGAAATTTCCTATGACACAAAAAACGTTCAGATGAATGCATACAGCCGACAAAAATGTGGAAAATGAGATACTTATTTTAGGAGGAGAGCGCAGTATGAAAGGATATAAAAAGCTGATGGATATTGTGGCGATGGTTGAGAAAACCGTGCTGGTAGTCACGATGATCCTGATCCTTGTACTGACGGTGGGAAATGTATTTTCCCGTAAGGTAATTCACCAGTCCTGGTCCTTTACAGAGGAGCTGGTTGTTGCCATTTTCGTATTAATTACGTTGCTTGGCGCGGCGCTGTCTGCGCGTGAGGGCGGACTGGTAGGCTTAAATCTGGTAACAGAGCGTCTGCCGAAATCGGCAAAGAAGCCGGTCATGATTCTGATTACAATCTTTTCGGTTCTCTTTATGGGAATCTTATTTTACTATGGCATGGACAAGGTACTGGCGCAGCTTGCGAACCAGAAACGTACCTTTGTATTGAACTGGCCGGAGTGGATCTTCTGGTCCTTTGTACCGATCGGTTCGGTGTGCATGATTCTTCATTTTATCGAGTTCTGTCTCGATGTGTGTACGAAAAAGGAGGACAAATAAATGGTTAGCGCAGTTCTTTTTATTACCTTTTTCGTATTATTAGTGCTGAATGTGCCGATCGCCGTCTGTCTGGGACTTTCTTCCGCGGCGGCGATCCTGTATTCCGGTACTTCTTTAACGATTGTAGCGACGAATATTTACTCCGGCATTAGTAAATTCCTGCTGCTGGCGATTCCGTTTTTCGTATTATCTGGAAATATCATGGCGAAGGCGGGGATTTCCACGCGCCTGATCCGTTTCGTTGACACCTGTGTCGGTCACAGAAAAGGCGGCATTGCGAATGTGTGTATCATCGTAGCCTGCTTCTTCGGCGCGATCTCCGGTTCCGGTCCGGCGACGGTAGCGGCCCTGGGTGCGGTCCTGATTCCGGCGATGGTAGAGCGGGGCGGTTTCTCTGCAGCGTTCTCGACGGCATTGATGGCAACTTCCAGTTCCATCGCGATCGTCATCCCGCCGAGTATCGCGTTTGTTGTATACGCGTCGATCACGGGTGTTTCCATCGGAGATATGTTTATGGCAGGTATCATCCCGGGTATCCTGATGGGTCTGGCTCTGGTGGTTGTCGTTATGCTGGAGGTACGCCGCAATCATGTCGTGCCGTCCAACGTAGAGAAGGCATCCGCAAAAGAGCGCTGGAACGCATTTAAGGATGCATTCTGGGGATTTTTGATGCCGATTATCATTCTGGGTGGTATCTACGGAGGCTTTTTTACACCGACCGAGGCGGCAGCCGTATCCGTTGTGTACGGTCTGTTTGTCGGCATGGTTATTTATAAGGAAGTAAAATTTAAAGACCTGTGGGAAATTCTGATTGATTCGGCAAAGACCACCGGCGGCATCATGCTGATCGTAGCGTGTGCGTCGCTGTTCTCCTTTGTCTGCACCCGTTTCGGTATTTCGACGGCTGCTTCCGAACTGTTAGCAAGAGTAGCAGGCAACCAGTTTACTTTCTTGCTGATTTGTAACATTATTTTCCTGATCGCGGGCTGCTTTATTGATGCAAACTCTGCGATGTACATTTTCATCCCGATCATGCTGCCGGTCTGCAAGGCACTGGGCTACAACGTGATTGCATTTGGTATCATGGCAACGGTCAACCTGGCAATTGGTCAGGTAACACCTCCGGTCGGTGTCAACCTGTTTGTCGCGATCGGCATCAAATTAAGAGATGGTATTCGCGTAACGCTGCAGGAAATTTCCAGGGCAGTCGTTCCGATGGTAGCCGCTTCCATTGCTGTTTTACTGATAATTACATATATTCCGCAGATTTCGACCTGTCTGCCGGCGGCACTGGGAAGTGCGGCAGCCATTGAAAATGACGAGACAGTCGGAGGCGACGGTGGAACCACTCAGACAGACAATGACGATTTCAACACGATCGGCGATTACAGCGATCTGGATTGGGCGGATATGACCTGGAACTTTACGTGTTCCACAACCGAGACAAGCACCTGGGCACAGGCGGGACGTAAGTTTGGCGAGCTCATGGAGCAGGCGACCGGCGGCAAGGTCAAAGTAGATGTTTACGCAGCCGATCAGCTGACCGGTGGAAACCAGTCTGAGGGCATTCAGGCACTGATGAACGGCGATCCGGTGCAGATTTCGATGCACAGCAACCTGATTTATTCGGCATTTGACCCACGGTTCAATGTTGTATCACTGCCGTATCTGTTTGATTCAGTTGAGACAGCGGATACAGTTTTAGATGGTCCGGCGGGCGACAAGCTGGTTGAGATCCTGGAAAGCTATGGCCTGCATTGTATGGGTATGGCGGAGAATGGTTTCCGTCAGCTGACCAACAGCGAACATCCGGTTCATTCCGTGGAAGATATGAAGAACCTGAAACTGCGTGTAGCTGGTTCGAACCTTCTGATGAAGTGCTATGAGTTGTGGGGCGCTGATGCGACCAATATGAACTGGTCCGAAACGTATACGGCGCTGCAGCAGGGCACGGTAGACGGGCAGGAGAACCCGCTTCCGGCGATTGATGCGGCGAGTGTACAGGAAGTACAGAAATATGTTTCCCTGTGGAATGCAAACTATGACTGTCTGTTCTTCTGCATCAACCAGAAGCTGTATGACAGCCTGACGCCGGAGCAGCAGGCGGTTGTTGATGAGGCAGGCCGTAAGGCGGTTGCTTACGAGCGTGAGATCAACCGTGCAGGCGATGAGGAGATTCTGGATCGTTGGCAGACTAAGAACGGTGTTGAAGTGCTGAAATATGAGGATCTCGACATCGAATCCTTTAAGAAAGCAGCTGAGCCGGTAACGGAATGGTTTATCGGAGAACTGAAAAACCAGGGTTTTGATGATGCAGAGGATCTGGTAAACACCTTTACTGAAAATGCGGCTAGTGCAGTTAAGACGGCGGGCATTGAAAATTCTTCTGCTTATCAGGTAGAAGATCATAGTGACCTGAACTGGCCGGAAATGACATGGAACTTTACGTGTTCCACGACAGAAACCAGTACCTGGGCACAGGCAGGCCGCAAGTTTGGCGAGCTTATGGATCAGGCAACGGGCGGCAAGGTCAAAGTAGATGTTTACGCAGCGGATCAGCTGACCGGTGGAAACCAGTCCGAGGGCATCCAGGCGCTGATGAACGGCGATCCGGTGCAGATTTCGATGCACAGCAACCTGATTTATTCGGCATTTGACCCGCGTTTCAACGTGGTATCGCTGCCGTATCTGTTTGATTCCGTGGAGGACGCCGACGCGAAGCTGGACGGCGAGGCTGGCCAGAAGATGGATGAGATTCTTTCTTCCTATGGTCTGCACTGCATGGGTATGGCGGAGAATGGTTTCCGTCAGCTCACTAACGGCGTGCGCCCGGTTCATTCCGTGGAAGATATGAAGAACCTGAAAGTACGTGTGGCTGGTTCAAACCTTCTGATGAAGTGCTACGAGCTGTGGGGCGCAGATGCGACCAACATGAACTGGTCCGAGACTTACACGGCATTGCAGCAGGGTACGGTAGACGGTCAGGAGAATCCGCTTCCGGCGATTGATGCGGCAAGCGTACAGGAAGTACAGAAATACGTTTCCATGTGGAATGCAAACTATGACTGCCTGTTCTTCTGCATCAACCAGGATATTTACGACAGCCTGACACCGGAGCAGCAGGAAGTAGTCGATGAGTGCGGCAAACTTGCTGTTCAGTACGAGCGCGAGATCAACCGCGCAGGCGACGACGAGATCCTCTCCAGATGGCAGTCCAAGAATGGTGTCGAGGTCATCCCGTATGAGGATCTGGATATCGATTCCTTCAAGGCGGTTGTAGAACCAGTGACCGAGTGGTATATCGGGGAACTGAAAAAACAGGGTTATAAGGATGCGGAAGAGCTGGTTGCTGCATTCAAATAGGAAAATTAGAAGTTTGAAGTTAGAAGTTTAGTAAAATTGAATCATTGAGTTTGGTTTTCTGGCGGTTCTGGTCCTTGGGATCAGACCGCCAGATTGCGTATATGGGGGAATTTCCGTTACTGGGCACGTATGCGTGAACAGTAAGATGCCAAATATTTCAATGTAAATTTTCAATCGGGCAAATATTGTGGTTGGCAGTTTGATATGATAAGATAGTTGGTATTGGTGCGCTGAAAAGCGAGAGAAAAAGGAAGAAAAGGAAAAATATATGGGATGTGTACATCTGTACTGCGGCGACGGAAAAGGAAAGACGACGGCGGCGATCGGTTTGGCGGTGCGGGCGGCAGGAACGGGAAAACAGGTAGTTGCTGCCCGCTTTTTAAAAACGGACCAGTCTGGGGAGGTGGAGATTTTAAAGCGGCTCCCGGAGGTGACGTTGATTCCCTGTGAAAAAACATTTGGATTCACGTGGAAAATGACCGATGAGGTGAAGCAGGAGGCAGCGGATTATTATAAAAGTATGTTTGAGACAGCGTGCCGTGAGGCAGTGAAGCGGTGTGGGGAAGCAGAAGAGAATGGTTCGAAAGCACCGGAGGAGAATAACTTCTGTGAAACCTGCGATGTTCTGCTGGTGTTGGACGAGGTCTGCGCTTCTCTTTCTTCGGGACTTTTGGAGCTGGCGGATATAGTGGATTTTCTGGATCACAGACCGGCGAATCTGGAAGTTGTGATGACGGGGCGGAAACCGCCGGAGGAGCTGCTTTTGCGGGCTGATTACGTGACAGAGATGGAAAAAATCAAGCATCCGTTTGACCGGAAAATCCTGGCGCGGCGGGGAATTGAATATTAGAGAGGGGACTCTGAATGGGATTTATAAAGAGAAAGCATCGTCCGGAGTATGCTACAGTGCAGCGGGAATGGGCAATGTGGGGAAAACAGATGGAAAAAACACTTCCGGGTTACGGGGAGCAGAATGAGGCATTGCACTGGATGGTACGAATTCTGACGGGGGTGCGGGTTCTGTACTGCCTGTTTTATCTGATTATGACATTTGTCTATGGAATGGAGAAAACAAATGCGGTCATGACGCTTTTGGGACCGTTTGTTTTTTATGGCTGGTATATGCTTATGCTGCGGGAGAGCCCGGTGCTTACGGTGTTGATGCTGATCGGGCGTGGGGCGAGTATCGTGTGGGGCGGCGTATCGCTGCTTCAGATGAGCTGGTGGCTGCCATTTCCGCTGGTTTTTATGCTGGTGATGGCGGCGGCAATCGAATTTATCGAGGCGGTATTCTGCATCTATATGCTGTTTAACCCGCTGGCACGGCACACAATCCGCTTAAACCGGGCATTTGCACGTGGAATGCGCGTACAGGTGCCGGATGAGGTGCTGGAAGAGATGGCGGCATATCGGAACGAGACGGCAGATGAAGAGGACAATGAGGAAGTCAAGTCTTGATTTTTACAGAATACTCTGATACAGTGGAGTCAAGACAGGATTCCGCCAACGGATCTTGTGGGACGTAGAAAAGGCATAGAAAAGAAAGAGGTAAAATATGGCAGATAATAAGAATATGACGCAGGAAGAGATTGACAACGGCGAGGAGATGACCGTGACCCTGACATTGGATGACGGCAGAGAGATTGAGTGTGTTGTTCTGACGATTTTCCCGGCAGGCGGTAAGGATTATATTGCCCTTCTTCCGATGGATGACATCGAGGCAGAGGATGGCGAGGTATATCTGTACCGTTACAGCGAGGATGAGAACGGACAGCCGAACCTGGAAAACATCGAGGACGACGATGAGTATGAGATCGTGGCAGATGCGTTTGACGAGCTTCTGGACGAGCAGGAATATGATGAGCTGGTCGGCGAGGATGAGCTGGATCAGTAATTAGGCAGGCAAAAGACAGGACGCCCAGGTACTTCGCAGGCAGAAACGGCGAGGCATCTGGGCGTTTTACATCTTTTCAGGGGTGGTACGATGGAACTGAAACAGGAGTTAAAGCTCAAACAGACCTTGTCCCAGAAAATGATACAATCCGCAAATATTCTTCAGATGGGGCAGATAGAACTGAAAGAGTACATAGAAGAGATGGCGCTGGAAAATCCGGTGGTGGATCTGGAAGAGCGGGAGCCGGAGAACGGACGGCTGGAAGAAAATGGAGTGCTGAACGAGAAAATCCGCAGACTTGAAGAACTTGCCAGCCTTGACCGCCAGAACCAGATCTATTATCAGGATGAGGAAGAAGAGGCGGGGCGATTAGAGCCGGGACGAAGTCAGGAGGGGCTTTTGGAATCACTTCTGGAACAGGCGTGTATGCTGCATCTGACGAAAAGAGAAGAAAAAATATTCCGCTATATGATCAAAAATCTGGATGCAAGCGGATATCTCAGTGTGAATTTTGGAGAACTCTGCGCTGGGCTGGGAATTGAGGAGACAGAAGGAGAACGGATCTGGAAAAATTTTGGCAGGCTGGAACCGTGTGGGATCGGGGCACGGTCGCTGAAGGAGTGCCTGTTGATGCAGCTGTCTTACCTGGCAGAGGACGGCGGCGCGGTGATTGATATGGTTCAGAATGGAACGATGCGAACCGAAATTCTGGCGGCACGCATCATTTCCAACCATCTGGATCTGCTGGGAAAAAACCAGATGAAGCAGCTTGCCCGTGCATGCTCCTGCAAGCTGGAGGAAGTGCTTCTGGCAGCAGCGCGGATCCGGGAGCTGAATCCCAAACCTGGAAGCGGATATGGGGATGAGAGTTATGATAAATATATCGTACCAGATATAATTATCTCACAGACGGAACACGGATTTGAAATGCAGCTTTCCGATGAGACACTGCCGCAGATTGCCATCAATCCGTATTATCTGTCATTGATGAAGCAGAAAGATACCGAGACGGAGGCGAAGGACTACATCGAGGGGAAAATCCGACAGGCTGAATGGGTCTGCCAGTGCATTGGGCAGCGCAATCAGACATTGTCGCGGCTGGCAGAAGAGATTTTGTGCGTACAGGGGGAGTTTTTTGCAAAAGGAAGTGGAAAACTGGCTCCGTGGACGCAGAAACAGGCGGCTAAATCGCTGGGGGTCAGCGAGCCGACGCTGAGCCGGACAGTGCGTGAAAAATATCTGCAATGCCGCTGGGGGATCTTTCCGCTGTCATATTTCTTTTCAAGACACATGGCTGCGGGGGAATTTGGGATGACGGATAAGGGAAGAATGGCAGATCGGGAAGAGGCGGCGGATCAGGAAGAAACGGCGGTTCAGGCAGAAGTGGTGAATCGGATGGAAACAGGCAAAGATCCGCGGGAGGCAATCCGCCATCTGATCAAAACGGAAAATCCGAGAAAGCCGTTCAGTGACCGCGTGTTGTCAGAAAAACTGGCGGAAGCGGGGATCACGCTGTCGCGGCGGACCGTGGCGAAATACCGGGAAGAAATGGGAATCCGGGATGCATCCGGGCGGAAATGCTTTGGTATCTGACAGAAAACATAGACAGAAAGACAGAGGGAAAACTATGTCATTGCAATTTATAATTGGTGGTTCCGGTTCGGGAAAGACACGGACATTGTATGAAAATCTGATCCGTCAGTCGATGGAAGAGCCGGACGGACGTTTTTTTGCTCTGGTGCCGGAACAGTTTACGATGCAGACGCAGAAAGAGATCGTGATGCTGCATCCGAACCATGGCGTGATGAATATCGATATTGTCAGTTTTGAGCGTCTGGCATACCGGGTGTTTGAGGAACTAGCGATTGAAAATCTGGCGGTGCTGGATGATATGGGAAAATCGATGGTTCTGCGGCGCGTCTCATCGGGCGTCCGGGGAAATCTGCACCTGTTTGGAGGGCATCTGGACAAGGCGGGCTTTATCAGCGAGATCAAATCGATGCTGTCTGAGTTTTTCCAGTACGGCATCACGGAGGAAAAGCTGGAGACGCTGATCGGGGAGACAAGAAGCCCGCTGCTGCGCCAGAAGCTTCTGGATATGCAGGTTTTATACCGGGCATTCCAGGCGTATACCGAGGAAAAAGTGATCGTAAAAGAAGAAATTTTAAGCCTTCTCTGCCGGGTGCTGCCGCAGTCACAGCTCATCCGCGACAGCGTTGTGACGCTGGATGGCTATACGGGCTTTACGCCGATCCAGTATGAGCTTCTGGAACTCTTATTCCGGTGCTGCCGGAAGGTGATCGTGACGGTCACGATGGATCCGGAGGACAACCCGTACCGCGAGAGCGTGCAGCAGAAGCTCTTTTACATGAGCCGTCATACCGTCTGCCGTCTGATTGACCGTGCTGCAGCTGCCGGATGCAGCCGGGATGAGGATATTTTGTTGAAAGAAAAACCAATGTGGAGATTTAAGGACAGCCCGGAACTGGGATTTATTGAAAATGAATTGTTCCGATATAGGGGAAAGGTGTATCATTCTGGGAGCGGGAACGAAAGCGGGGCTGCGGCTGAACACGGCCGGGAAAGCCTGCGTCTAATTGAAGCAGCAACCCCGCAGGCGGAAATCTCTTTCTTATGCGGAGAAATCCGGCGTCTGGTGGCATCGGAGGGCATCCGTTACCGGGAGATCGCGGTGATTACCGGCGACTTGGAGACATATTCGCGGGAGATTCTGAGGCAGTTTGAGAAGAATCAGATCCCGTGTTTTATTGATTATAAGAAAAATATTTTAAGTAACCCGATGGTGGAACTAATCCGGGCGGCGCTGGAGGTGCTGCAATCGGGCTTTTCCTATGAATCGGTGTTTCGATTCCTGAAAACAGGGCTGGTGATGCCGCTTGCGGGGCTTTCACCGGAAGTGATCTATCAGGCGGAAAATTATGTGATTGCGCTTGGAATCCGCGGGTTTAAGCGGTGGAACAGCACATGGGAGCGCGTGTACCGGGGGGCTGAGCTTATCAATCTGGATGAGTTAAATCAGTTCCGTGAAGCGGTTGTCACACCATTTCTGCCGTTTCGGGAGGTGTTTTCCAACCGCAAAGCAACGGTGCGCGAGCGGACGGAGGCGCTGGTCCATTTTCTCGAAGCACTTGAGATGGAGCAGAAGCTGGCGGCGATGGCGCAGCAGTTTGAAGAAGTGGGCGATATGAGTCTTGCCAAGGAGTACGGGCAGGTGTATGGGCTGGTGATGGATCTGTTTGACCGGATCGTGGCGCTTCTCGGCGAGGAGGTCATGGGACAGCGGGAGTATGCAGAGATTCTGGACGCCGGTTTTGCGGAGATCAAGGTAGGACTGATCCCCGCGGTCGTGGACCGGATAGTGGTCGGCGATATCACGCGAACCCGTCTTTCCAATATAAAAGTGTTGTTTTTTGCCGGAGTCAATGACGGGATAGTGCCGTCTGTTTCGGGACGCGGCGGGATCCTTTCGGAGGCGGATCGCCGGGCGCTGCGGGAAATGCAGGTAGAATTGGCGCCGACCGCACGGGAGGAAAGCTTTTTGCAGCGATTTTATCTCTATCTGGCGCTGACAAAGCCGTCGGACTATCTCTATCTGTCGTGTGCGGCGTCCTCTGCCGAGGGAAAAGCGATGCGTCCTTCGAGTCTGATGCTGCAGCTGCTTAAATTATTTCCGGAGAAACGTCTGGAACAGCCGGAGGAAGAGAAGGAAGCGCTCTGGTCGCCGGAGCTTGGCATGAGCTGGGTGCTTCGGGGACTGCAGGATGAAAAAAGCGGGGAAAATGACCAGTTTATATCGCTGTACCGATACTTTATTCAGGCAGAATCGTACCGGGATGAAATGCAGGCGCTCTCGGATGCTGCATTTTATACCTATCAGGATACGGGCATCGGGAAGGCGGCGGCGCGGGCGCTCTATAGCCCGATTCTGCGGGGCAGTGTGACGCGTATGGAGCTGTATGCGTCGTGTGCGTATGCACATTTTCTTTCGTATGGGCTGGAATTGTCGGAACGGCAGATGTACGAGATTGCCCCGTCGGATATCGGAAATCTGTTCCATGCGGCGATCGACATGTATTTCACGCGGATGAAAGAGGAAAATCGCCTGTTTTCCGGCATTTCGGAGGAAGACCGCCAGAAAATGGTGGCGGAGTGTGTGGCGTCGGTCACGGAGGAATACGGCAATGCGATTCTGGGGAGCTCGTACCGGAACCAGTATCTGGAACGGAAGGTATACCGGATCACGGATCGGACGATCTGGGCACTGACGGAACAGCTAAAAAAAGGTGATTTTGAGCCAGCCGGGTTTGAGGTCAGTTTTTCACCGATGGATCACCTGAGAGCGATGCGGATTCCGCTTTCAAGCGAGGAGGCGATCCATCTGCGCGGGCGGATTGACCGAATCGATCTCTGCGAGGATGGCGACCGGCTGTACCTTAAGATCATTGATTACAAGACGGGAAAAACGAAATTTGACCTGACGGATATTTATTATGGTTTGCAGCTGCAGCTGGTTGTCTACATGGATGCGGCGATGGAGAAGATCGGGCGGGAATACCCGGATAAAACGGTGGTTCCAGCGGGGCTTTTCTATTATCATATCGAGGATCCGATGGTGGAGCGCAAGCCGGTGGAGTCGGAGGAGGAGACGAATGCCGATATTTTGAAGGCACTGCGGATGAACGGGCTGGTAAACGGCGATCGGGAGGCACTGGCACATCTGGATAACCGGCTGGGCGAGGAGGCGACGGTGGATTCGGATGTTGTGCCGGTTTCGATTAAAAATGAGGCGATCGTTGAGCGGCGTTCGCAGGCGGCAGGGGAAGAAAAATTCCGTGTGCTGGGCGCGTATGTGAACCGGAAAATGAAGCATATGGGGCGGGAGATTCTGGATGGAAACATTGCGGCGTCGCCGTACAAAAACGGCCAGAAAACGGCGTGCGATTATTGCCCGTACCACAGTGTGTGCGGATTTGATTTGAAAACGAACGGCTACCAGTTCCGGCGTTTTGATAAGCTGAGCCCGGAGGAGATCTGGGGGAAGATGGAAGAAAAGGATAAGGAAACGGAACGGTAGATTTGTGTTTGGCTGTGACTGTGGGAATGAAAGAATGAACCAGTCATGAAAAAGGAAAGGGCGAGAAATGGCAGTAAATTGGACCAGGGAACAGAAGCAGGTAATTGAGGGGCGGGAGAAAAGCCTCCTGGTGTCGGCAGCGGCCGGAAGCGGCAAGACCGCGGTGCTGGTTGAGCGGATCATCCAGATGATCACGGAGGGGGAGAACCCGAAGGACATAGACCGCCTGCTTGTCATGACTTTTACCCGGGCGGCAGCGGCGGAGATGCGGGAGCGGATCCAGGCGGCGATTGAGAAAAAACTGGAATCGGAGCCGGAAAATGAACATCTCCAGCAGCAGGCAGTTCTGGTTCAGTTTGCCCAGATCACGACGATCGACAGCTTCTGCCTGCATATCATGCGGGAACATTTTGACCGGCTGGACATCGATCCGGCATTCCGGGTTGGCGATGAGGGCGAAATGCTTCTGATGCGCGCTGATGTGATGGATGGGCTGCTGGAAGATTATTACCGCGACGGCGGGAAACGGTATGAGGAGTTTGTGGACGCGTATGCGACGGGCAAGGCGGACGGTGGAATTGCCGAGTATGTGACGCAGGTCTACAATTTCGCCCAGAGTAACCCGTGGCCGGATGCGTGGTATGAAAAATGCCGTGAGGAACTGCTCTTGACCGAACAGGGAGAGCTGGAGCAGACGGAGTGGATGCAGTTCCTTTTGCGTGATATTGCATTGCAGGCGCAGGAGTGGAAAATACAGCTTCGGGAGGCGTGGGAGATCTGCCAGGAGACGGGGGGACCGATGCCGTACCTGCCGATGCTCGAGGAAGATCTGCGCCATGCGGAGGCAGTCTGCGGGGCAGCCGGTTCGTTTGAAACGATCTCGGAGGCATTGGAACAATTTACGTTTTCGCGTCTGGCGGCGATCCGCGGCAAAAACGGGGAGGTCGATCCGGAGAAAAAGGCGCTTGTTTCCGACTGCCGCAGCCGGGTCAAAAAAGCAGTTGAAAAGTTAAAAGGAGAGTACCTGTTTGCCTCCCCGGAGCAGATGCTTACGGATATGGAAGCTGGAAAAGAGCGGATTTTGGAACTTTTGGAGCTGGCGCAGGAATTTGGACGGCGGTTTAGGGCGAAGAAGAAAGAGAAAAATGTGGTGGATTTTCATGATCTGGAACATTTTGCGCTGGAGATTCTGACAGAACCGGAAGCGGAATGTTCCGAGGCGGAGGGAACTTCAAGGGCAGAAGAAACCGATCAGATGCAAGGAAAAAATGCCTGGACAGTGCGCGTACCAGGCACAGTCGCGGATGAGCTCGCCGTGCAGTACGACGAAATTCTGGTGGACGAGTACCAGGACAGCAACCTGGTTCAGGAGACGCTGATCCAGTGCATCAGCGGTGAACGCTTTGACCGCCCGAATGTGTTTATGGTGGGCGATGTCAAGCAGAGTATCTATAAATTCCGCCTGGCGAGACCGGAATTATTTCTGGAAAAATACAGCACATACACGTCGGAGGAGAGCGCGCACCAGAAGATCGAGCTTCACCAGAACTTTCGAAGCCGGGATCACATACTGGAATCGATCAATGCGATTTTTTACCGTATCATGACGGAAAAGCTGGGAAATATATCCTATACGGAAGATGCGGCACTGCATCCGGGCGCAGCCTTTGAAGAGCGGGATGGCCTGGATGAGTTAAAGACGGAGCTTTTGCTGGTGGATTTGTCGGTGCAGCCGCAGAAAGAGACGGAATCCCCCGAGTTAGATGATGAGGCAGCCGATTATACCGCCAGAGAGCTGGAAGCGCGCATGATCGCCGGAAAGATCCGTGAGATGACGGATAAAGAACGGGGGATCACGATCTGGGATAAGGAGCTTGGCGCTTACCGTCGGGCGCAGTACGGGGATATTGTGATTCTGCTTCGAAGCGTCAGCGGATGGGCGGAAGAATTTATCGAGGTGCTGGCGACGCAGGGGATTCCGGCGGTCGCAGAGTCTCGTACGGGATATTTTAATACGCTGGAAGTCGAGACGGTGCTGAATCTTCTGGCAGTCATCGACAATCCGATGCAGGACATTCCCCTGGCGTCGGTGCTCAAATCGCCGTTTGGCGGCGTTTCTGATGAGGAGATGGCGTGGATTGTGGCGGAACATAAGGCGGGCGTTGACCGGTCGCGGGATGCAGGGCTTTACCGGGCGGTTGTGGAGTATATGAACGAGGATGGATCGGTGAAGTCGAATGACGAAAGTGACGAGTCGTCGATCGCGGATGCGTTTCGTTTTCAAAAAGATAAATTAATTCAAAAGAATAACCTGCGCCGAAAACTCCAAAAACTCTTTACTCTCCTGGATACATTCCGCCAGGAAGCTGTTTACCTGCCGATGCACGAGCTCCTCTACCGGATTTACGACAAAACGGGCTATTACCGCTATGTGTCGGCGCTTCCGGGCGGGGCGGGACGGCGCGGCAATCTGGATATGCTGGTGGAGAAAGCGGCAGCCTATGAGGCGACGAGCTACCGGGGTGTGTTCCATTTCATCCGGTATATTGAGAAGCTGAAAAAATACAATACAGATTTTGGTGAAGCACCGGTGGCAGATTCCGAGGGAACGGTGGTGCGGATCATGAGTATCCATAAGAGCAAGGGACTGGAATTTCCGATCGTGTTTGTGGCTGGAATGGGAAAAAATTTTAACAAGCAGGATACGCGGGGGAAACTTCTGATAGACGCGGATCTGGGAATCGGAACCGACTATCTGGACAGCGAGAAGCGCATCAAGGGACCGACGCTCAAGAAAAATGTGATGAAACGCCGGATGGAACTGGAGGCGCTGGGCGAGGAACTGCGTGTTCTTTACGTGGCGCTGACGCGTGCGAAGGAAAAACTGATTCTGACGGCGTCCTCCCGGAAATTGGAGGATCGGATTGCGAAGTGGAGCGCAGTGGCAGCCGAACACGGGGCGATTCCGTATACGATTCTGACGCTGGCTTCCTCGTATCTGGATTGGATTTTGATGAGTATTCCGGAAAAAAATCCGTGGATTTCATATCAGATGGAAACGCTTTCCGACCAGATCGACCGTGAGATCGGCACGCAGATACGCCAGACGTTATCGAGAGAGTGGCTGCGGTGGCTGGCGGGGGAGGACAGCCATTTGTCGAATGACGAGAATCATCCAAACACGCAAAATCGGCTCGAAAATATCAGGCAAATAGAATCGATCATCAGCAGCAACTACCATTTCCAGTACCCATACCTGGACGATCTGAGTCTCAACACCAAGATGTCCGTTTCTGAACTCAAGAAAAAGGGCATGGAGGAAGAAGAGGAGGAGATGGTATTTCTGCCGACGCTGCCAGTGTTTATGGAGAAGGAGCAGGAAGAAAAAGGCGGCGCGACGCGCGGTACAGCGTACCACCGTGTGTTGCAGTTGTTGCCGTTTGAGCGGGCAATGTCGAGACAGGAGTTAAATGCATTTCCGGCGAAGCTGGCGGCTGAGGGGCGGATGGATGCCGAGGCGGCGGCGTTGGTGCGCGGCTCAGATCTGGCAAAACTGACAGCCAGTTCATTGGGAAAACGCATGCAGAGAGCGGCAGCAGCCGGGAAACTGTACCGGGAAAAACAGTTTGTCATCGGTATTCCGGCGCGCGAGATGGGCGACTGGGATTCGGATGAGCGGATTCTGATACAGGGTATCATCGACGCCTTTTTTGAGGAGGACGGCAAGCTGGTTCTGGTGGATTATAAGACAGATTATGTGGAAAATTCAGACATTCTGATCCGCCGCTATGAGGCACAGGTGCGCTACTATACCCGCGCACTAGAACAGATGACAGGAAAAAGGGTGGCGGAGCGCTACCTGTATTCGTTCCGGTTTGGGGTGATTGAAGTGTAAGGCAGTGATTCTGGGTATAGATAGGCACTTTCGGAACCGATCGTATTTCCAGTTAATACGCCGGGATATGCGGCGTAGGAGGCTCTGGCGGAGTACCGGAGTTTTACGGATTATACGGATCAGGGCTTTGTTTAAAGGGTATCATCCGCCACCAGAACCGCTACCTGCGTCAGAAAATTCTCAGGATTTTTGTGCTGGGGCGGTCCCTCCAGATAGAGGTGGCGGGCGGTGCCCTTTAATGGAATCTGATATTTGTTTGCATACGCACAAAGATGCTTCACAATTACCGGAAGACCTTCATAGGCACCGTGATAAAAGATACAGAGCGCTTTCTGGCGGGGCAGGGTGACGAGATGTTCACCCCGGCTTTCCGGCGGGACGGCGATGCAGCAGGTAAAATCGCCCGGATTCGAAAGGTTGTATTCGGTGAAAAACATATGCTGGGTGGTGTCAGAACCATATTGGCGGATTGCCTTGATGAAGACGTCACGTAATTGCTCTTTCTTGTCTTCAATTTCTGTCGAATGCAGATCCTGGCAGTAAACGGTCTGAGCGGGAAGTTCTATCTGTCGGATTTCAAAGTCATTGTGCCCTTTTGAATGTTCTTTTAATTTCTCAATATTCCGGCTGATCTCATCACGCAGATCTTCCAGACGCGCGATCAGCGGCTCCAGATCCGTCGTGCCGTGATAATAGGCATAGATATCATCCAGCGACAGACCGAGATTCTGCAGAATGCGGATGCTCCGGATGCGCGAGACGGTGTCTGCTGTATAGTAACGGTTTCCATTGATACCGTCTTTCTGATCCGGCAGAATAAGACCCTTGTCTTCATAATTTAAAATTATACGCCGGGTCACTTCCAACGCTTTGGCTGCCTCGCCGATCGAGAGTAGCCGTTTTTTATCGTGCGTCATAAAACCTCCTGTTAGATATCCATAAGATGTGCAATCATGTATATTTGTCATGTAGGATTCGGGTGCGATTTTTTACACTCATAGTTGTGTATAATTACATAAAAAATAAGTAAAAATTATACAAATTAGCTAAAAAGGGATTGCATCGTACATCAATGTACGGTGTATAGTCATTTTATTGAAAGCGGGATGCCGTGTCAAGTATCCCGCCGATACACGTCACACAATTCGTCATACTATGCACGTTGAAAAGGAGTATCCGGGCAGGCAGGAGCGTCAGACATTGGGGAAAATGAGTATTTTATATACAGAAAGATTTGATGGCTCATCTGCAAACATCTGCCCGGAGAAACATTTCAACCAAAATGCCTTTATTGTATGTCTATGATGCTGCACACGTTTTATCTGGAAAAATCAAGAAAGAATTGACATTTGAACGCCTTCCATATATGCTTGAAAAACGGCACACCGCATTCTCGTTACTTTAGTGATGAGTTAGGTGTGCCAACTATTTCAATAAAATAAAGAGCAAATGTTTGCTTTGCAAATAAATGCATGGTATAATATAAATATGGAAAATATATATTTCTTACGAAAGAAAAATTACTTTTGTAGGTAGAGGAAATGCGTATTCTTTACAGTATCATTTTGTCTGGTGTGCGAAATATCGAAAACAGAAAGTAGGAAACTTTATGCGGATTGTATCCAGCTATGGAGTCGAAATTAAAAAAAAGAATATACCGCTCCGCTCTACACTGGATATATTTCGGAAAGCAGTTTCCTATCTGATTCCGGTGTATGCAGAGACCTGGGAAGAACTTTCAGAAATTAGGAATCCACAAAAACGCTTTAATGAAGCGGAGCATCTGGTGCATGAAACAAAAAAGAATCATGCCAGGTTTGCGTTTGACCGTCATTTTCCGAAGATGCCATCTTATCTGAGAAGAGCAGCGATTCAACATGCACTTGGAGCAGTTTCCTCCTATCAGACACGCCTTGGTTTGTGGGAAAAGGGAGAACTGAGAGGAAAACCGAAGCTGGTTTGTGAGAATCATGCGATGCCGGTATTCTATCGGGATGTCATGTATAAGGAAGCAGAACCGGGAGAAGATGTGGCTTATTTAAAACTATTTGATGGGCGAGAGTGGAAATGGTTCCAGGTAAAATTACTTCATACCGATATGGAATATCTGCGAAAAAAATGGAGTGGTAAAAAGGCATCTGCTCCAACTTTGGAAAAGAAACATCATAAATATTTCCTTCGATTTTCATACACAGAGGAAGTAACCTTATCGAAAACAGCTGCAAAAGAGCAGGTGATATGCAGCGTTGATTTAGGAATTAATACGGATGCAGTCTGCAGTATCATGCGTGCAGATGGCACTATCCTGGGACGTAAATTTATAAATTTCCCCAGTGATAAAGACCATTTGTATCATGTACTTGGCAGAATCCGCCGTTTTCAGAGAGAACATTCCTCCAGACAGGTTCAAAGCCGATGGGATTATGCAAAAAGGCTGAATATGGAACTGTCCCGCAAAATAGCTGCGGAGATCACGAGGTATGCTGCAGAATATCAGGTCGATGTAATTGTGTTCGAATATCTGGAAATGCAGGGGAAGATATCCGGAAAAAAGAAACAAAAGCTTCATTTATGGAGAAAGCGGGATATTCAGAAGCTGTGTGAAGATCGGGCACATCGGAATGGGATTCGTGTGTCCCGGGTCAGTGCCCGGAACACCAGCAGGCTGGCCTGTGACGGAAGTGGAGCAGTAGTAAGAAATTCGGAGAACCATAGCCTATGTACCTTTCGGACAGGAAAGCAGTACAACTGCGATCTGTCAGCAACCTATAATATCGGAGCGAGATATTTTATACGGGAATTATTAAAACCCTTGCCGGAAACGGAAAGGTCTTCACTGGAGGCAAAAGTACCTGTAGTGAAGCGTAGAACCTCATGTGTTTATGCAGATTTAAGAAAGCTTTATGTAGAAGTAAACAACTTAAAAACGGCATAAACACAGGCAGATATACAGCGGACTACCTGTAATGTGGAAACCAGCCGTATCTGGCGTGGAAAAAGTGCGTATCCGCACGAATTCTAAGTTACTGGCGTATCCGCCGATATTTAGTCTTGCCGTTTAAAACGGCCGAGAAGCACGTGACTTTAGCCATGTGAGGTTCACCCAATATGATTTTCGATTTGACAGATGGGAAAATCAATGGAAAATCTAAGCAGATATGGGAGGTTTTTATGGATCAGGAAAATCAGACACCACACAAACGGCGTGTCAGATATAAAGGAAAATATCCAAAAAAATTTGAAGAAAAATATAAAGAGCTGCAGCCGGAGAAGTATCAGGATACGATCCAGCACGTGATTCAGAAGGGAAATACACCAGCGGGCATGCATATTTCCATTATGGTGCAGGAGATTCTGGACTTTTTGCAGATCCAGCCGGGGCAGGTCGGATTTGATGCGACGCTAGGATACGGCGGACATACGAAGGCGATGCTGGCCTGCCTGAAAGGGCAGGGACATATGTATGCGACCGATGTTGATCCGGAGGAATCCGCCAAGACGCGGAAACGCCTGGAAGAAGCGGGCTATGGCGAGGACATGCTTTCAATCCGTCTCCAGAACTTCTGTACAATCGATGAGATTGCCAAAGAAGCGGGGGGTTTTGATTTTATTTTAGCCGATCTGGGCGTGTCTTCGATGCAGATTGACAATCCGAAGCGAGGCTTTTCGTTCAAGGTAGATGGACCGCTGGACCTGCGCCTGAATCAGGAAAAAGGCATCAGCGCCGCCGAGCGTCTTGACACGATCGAGCGTGAGGAGCTGGCGGGCATGCTGTACGAAAATTCAGACGAACCGTACTGCGAGGAGCTGGCAAAAGCCATCACTGGCGAGATACGAAGAGGCAATCGCATCGATACCACAACCAGACTCCGGGAAGTGATCGAGCAGACCCTGGACTTCCTTCCGGAGAAAGAGAAAAAAGAGACCATCAAGAAGACCTGCCAGAGAGTCTTCCAGGCACTTCGAATCGATGTGAACCAGGAATTTGAAGTATTGTATGAATTTATGGAAAAACTTCCGGACGCCCTTCGTCCAGGCGGAAGAGCAGCGATCCTGACTTTTCATTCCGGAGAAGATAAGTTGGTAAAGGCAGCCCTGAAGGATGGCTACCGGAACGGAATCTATAAAGAATACTCCAAAGATGTGGTACGCCCATCAGCAAATGAGTGCGTACAGAACCCCCGTGCCCGCTCCACCAAGATGCGCTGGGCCATCCGGGCGGAGTAATAATATGGTGGACCCACCGTGCTTCTTGTTTTCATGAATATGGAAACAAGAAGCTGTCATGGCTGAACTGTAACATAAGATGCAATCCAACTGTGGCCGCAGCGGATTGAAGAAAGATGAGGGAAGATTGTTGAAATTAGAAGCATATAAAGAACTCATAGGATTTCGGGAACACTTAAGAGAAATGGAAAAAAGCAGGCATACGATTGAAAAATACAGCAGAGATGTGAGAAAGTTCCTTGATTTTGCCGGAACGGAGTGGGACAAGGAAACAGTCTTACGCTATAAAGAATTTTTGCTGGCGAATTATAAAATATCGAGTGCCAATTCAATGATAGCATCTCTGAACAATTATTTTTGCTATACAGGAAAAAAGGATTATTGCATACATGCCTTTCGTGTGCAGAGACAGATCTTCTGTGATGAATCGAAAGAGCTGACTATATCAGATTATAAAAAGCTGGTTCGGGCAGCTGAAAAAAGGAAGGATAAACGCTTGGCTGCGATTATCCAGACACTGGCAAGTACCGGCATGAGAATCAGTGAGCTTTCTTATGTGTCTGTAGAATCGCTGGAAACAAAGGAAATTGTGATTGACAGTAAGGGAAAAAGAAGAGTTATCCTGATTCCGGTATCTCTTTCTTCCCATCTAAAAGAGTTTTGTATGGAAGAAGGCATCACAGAGGGGGCAATCTTTGTAACCAGAAACGGACAATCCGTCCAACGCCAGAATATATGGTCCGCAATGAAAGAACTCAGCGTGGAAGCAGGCATCCTGCCCAGCAAGGTGTATCCGCACAATCTGCGCCACCTATTTGCAAAGGTATTTTATGAAAGGGATCACGATCTGGTGCGTCTGGCTGATTATCTTGGCCACAGAAGTGTGGAGACCACAAGACGTTATACGGTAATCAGCAGCCGGGAAGCCTGTCTTAGACAGCTGGAGCTGGGGCTGCTGATTCATAAAGAAAAATAAATGAAGTGTATGAAAAATTGAAAATATTAGCAGGAAACATAATTCCCATTATGTCAACCGGGGAGGTGGAGTATGTGAGAGAAGATCTGACGGGGCGCCGGTATGGACGCCTGACCGTCTGCTGGGAGGTAAAACCGGCAGAAAAAAGCCGCCGCCATTACTGGCTGTGCCGGTGCGACTGCGGGAAAGAAAAGACTGTGGAGGAGTCCCATCTGAAAACAGGCCATACGAAAAGCTGCGGGTTCTATCGGAAGGAGCTTCCGTCCAGTCGGCGGATCGATCTGACAGGGCGTCAGTTCGGGCGTTTGAAAGTGCTTGAAGAGGCGGATAATTCCAACCGGACAGGCGAATACTGGAAATGTGTCTGCAGCTGCGGACGCCTGATTGAGGTGTCCAAAGAAAGCCTGTGTGCGGGAAAAACCAAGAGCTGTGGCTGCCTGCAGGCGGAGACACGGAAGGAAAACATGAAAAAAGCGATTCATTTTGTAGGCGGAACCTGCCTGGAACGGATCGCCAACCAGAAAAATACAGCAAACAATACGAGCGGTTACCGCGGCGTCTACCAGCGGGAAAATTCCCGGTGGCGGGCAGCGATCGGCTTTCAGGGAAAAGTGTACAACCTTGGAACTTTCGTAAACCTGGAGGACGCGGTGGCAGCGCGGAAAAAAGCAGAAGAGGAACTGTACGAGCCATTTTTGCGGGAACATGGCGTGAAAACGGTGCAGAATGGAGGAATTTAAATCCGCATAAGGGGACAAACCTGTGTTGATGATAAGACGGGAGGCAAAAAGAATGAAAAAGGGAAAGTTACAGTCAAGGCTGGTTTGGACGTCAGTCAAGATGTTTCACAGGCAAAGATGGAGGGATCGATGCAAAAGTGGACACGGAAAGCAGCGGCTGTGATGGCTGTCATCTGTCTGGCGTTCGGTACAGCGGGGGTGGCAATGCATAAATGGGATGAAATGCGTCAGGAGAAGGCGCATGAAGAGCTGACCGCTCAGGTTGTGGGAATGTCGGAAGCAGGGACGACAGGAGAAACAATGCCGGAGAAAAAAGTGCCAGAAGTGGACAATGAGATAGATGAGACAAACGCGATAAAGGAAACAGAATATGTGTCAGCGATTGATTTCTCAGCACTGGATTCCCAGAATCCGGACGTCGTTGCATGGATTCAGATTCCGGGAACACAGATCAATTATCCGGTGGTTCAGGGGAAGGACAATGATTATTACCTGCATCGTGACCTGAACAGGCAGAAGAGCACGGCGGGCACGATTTTTCTGGACTATGCCGATCGGGCGGATTTTTCGTCCCTGCATAATGTGCTGTACGGACATCACATGAAGAATGGAAGTATGTTTAAAGACATTTCCAGATACAAGGATCAGGGTTATTTCGATCAGCATTCAGAAATCATTCTTTATATGCCGGAGCGGGAGATTCATTTAAAAGCCCTGGCGGCTGTCTGCACATCGCCGGATGCGATCCGACGGAAAACGGAGTTTGCATCGGGAGAAGAATTTGCGTCATATATTCAGCAGATGACAGCGGGCGCGAGCGCGTCCGCGCCGATCGAGGGGACGATCGTGCGTTTGTATTCATTTGTGACATGTAGCTATGAATTTAACAATGCCCGGACAATTCTATATGCGTATGAGGCGGCAGAATAGTAACGGTTCACGGGTAGGCACTTTTGGAACCGCGTTACTGGGCACGTATGCGTGAACAGTAACGCAGAATAAGATGGGGAATGTTCCAGATGTGGAAAAACAAAATGCGTTACCATGATGCAGTAACTGGATAGACAGAAAGACATAACATGGAAACGGACCGGAAAGAAATGTTTATACGCTGCTGCATCTGGAAATAGATCTATCAAGGGAGGTAAAGAGATGGAAGAGAGAAAAATCAGGGGGAGGAGCCGGAGGCGGAAGTATAAAAATCAGATGCGCCGTCCGATAGCAGTATTGCTGGCGCTGATGCTGTCGTTTAGTTCCTTCGGTACGGCGGCCGCCTATGCGGATGATGCGGCAGTTGTCAAAGAAAGCGTGGACACAGCGGGAACGCAGGAGAAAGTCGATCTGGATAAGTGGATGGAGAAAGAAGTGTTTGGTACTGGAAAACAGGCAGAGAATACTGCTGGGAAAGATACTGTTGGAGTGCAGGATGGTTCTACGGTAGCGGATGTTTCTGGAGATGAGGGCTCAGATGGAGCTGATGAAGGAAATGAAGCCGGAACGGTGGGTTCTGTGAATGAAAATGGAAACAGCCAGACAGGGGAAGAAAACGGTCAGAATCCGTCGGGTGAACAGACGGATAATCCATACGATTCGATCGAACGCCCATCTCAGTCCGATACAGTAGAAATTATTCCGGGTGCGCCGTCCGACTCGAAAAAGAACGAATCGGATGCCAATTCCGGTACAGGCTCTGCAGGTTTGGCGTCGGGAGCAGCCGGAGATTCTAATTCTCAGAATGGACAGGAAAATGTGGATAATTCCGGAAACCAAACGGGCGGCAGCCAGGAGACGGAGGTAAAACCTGTTTTACCGGAAGAGAAGGATTATGAATATTTTTATGATAAAGAAACTGGAAAATTTAAGGTAACCTTTAATATCAAAGAAGATGCCAAGGGCGATCAGACGGTTGAACTGAGCAAGGTGATGGAAGAGATCAATGCGGCTGGCAAGAAGCAGTTTGATGAGTGGTTTAAGACAGAAGAAGGCGCGAAGAAACTGGATGATGCACAGTATTATGGTTCAACGATTCGCCAGTCATTCGGCGGCGTTGAATACATTTATAATCCGGTAAATGGTACAGCGAGTCTCTATGAAGAACCGGGCTGTACGACCGTGTTTGATGTCTATCTTACAAATGGCTCCAAACACACCTACGTGTATAAAAATAACAGCTTTACGGTATCAACTCCGGATATGAGCAATTCGGATCACACAGGTGTGACTGGATTTGACGGTCAGGAGCTGCCGGAAGATTATACAAAAGGCTTTCTTTCACCGAAGTATGACATTGAGAATGCGAGTACAACCGGAGTAATTGAAGATCTAGTCGATAAGGCACTTCAGGATACGCAGTCCCAGTGGCAGTATGGAATCGACAAAGATGGAAATTTGACAACCTCCCATTCACAGAAACTGACAAAGAACGATATTAAAATCGGAACGCCGGTTTATAAGATTCGCAATAAATATTATTTATATTCAGAAAAATATGATTGCTATTATGGAGAGTTTAATCAGGCGCAGGTAGAGGAGAATCCGAAAGGATCTGGAAAATACGTAGTAAAATTGGTTCCGTCATCTGGAAAGAATAATTATGCCATCAAGGCAGATGGAAGTAACTATTATGCGCCTTATGTGCGCGGAAGTGAGGTAAATGCGCTCAAGCCATCTGCTTCGAGGATTCAGATGGCGGTAAAAAATTATCTGTCTAAAAATAATACAACGCTTGCACAGGAGGTCCTGAAATATTATAACGAGAAAGACGGTACTTCTTATGCGACCATCGAGGAGCTGCTTTCGAAGAATGAGACGGCTATGGATGAACTGACGAAATCGGGGGCGGCTGATAATGCATCCCTGAAATCGCTGGATCCGATGCTGATTCATTCCAGCAGTCAGTATGATAATTTTTATCAGAATATTTTCAGCTTCAATGTCGGCAGCCAGGAGGATATGAAAAAATTCCTGGAAAATGAAAATCTGGGTCACGGTCATAGTCATGGAAATTGGGCGACGGATGGGTGTGAGATGACGATCGGCGATTATATGGCGGATAAGTTAAATGAAACGGATGGTGCATGGGATAAGGCAAATGCATATTTTAATGCACTCTTAAAATCGGGCGTCTCATCGGAAGAAGCCACCTGGGTGGCATTTACGATGGCAACCAATATTGATGGTCCGCGTGCGGATAATGATTATCAGAATACCGCCTGGAACTGGTACAGTTCCATGGTTCTCAAACAGCAGGATGGCACCTTCAATCTGACCAAGGTAGATACGGATGGCAGCCAGCTCGGAGATGACGAGGGCGAGGGGCAGACTTCGTTCTATCTCTGGTATATAGACAGCAAGACGGAGACAGATGAACAGGGAAATCAGAAGACAACGGATGTGACAAAATACTGTGTTTATGTGGATCCGGTCTACGAAACGGTAGAAAATGAAGATGGGACGAAGAGCCAGAAACTGGTAAAAGATGGATATTATGGCTGGGTTGAGTACGATCCGGACAACAAAGAGTTAAATTATACCGTCTCGACGACCAACGGAACCCTGAATATTGATTATGCACTTTTAGAGGGAGTGGTCTATTACCTTCAGGAAAAGGCGGCGCCAGATGGATATAAGGTGGATTCCAATATTTATGTGATCTGCGATGAAGAATCGTATCAGCAGATGACAGCCGAAAAAGGGGTAAGCAGTGTGATTAACCCGGCCACCGGCGTGGAGAGCGCTGTGGTTTATATGGGCGCAATCAAAGGCGGCGAAACCCTGAAAGTAAACTTTGTCAACGGAAAGACAGCTCCGAAGCCAGATCCAACCCCGGATCATGGGGGTGGCGGAAGCCACGGCGGTCATGGAGGCGGCGGTTCCAGTTCTGGCGGAAAGAAGACAACCTCTGCGGGACCGGGGACAGTCACCGAAGAACCGGTGCTTCCGGAACAGCCGGCGGAAGTGCCGATTGAAAACATTCCTGCACAGGGACTTCCGAAGACAGGAGAGGACGGAGTAAACACATCGGCTCTGATGCTGACACTCGGACTGATCGCATCTGCTTATGTATGGATGAGCGGCAGACGGGAGGAAGAAGAGAACCGTAAAAACTAAAAGAAAACGGTGATGATAAAGACGCAGAAACGTTGTAAACAGGTATAAATCGAACAGATATAAATCAAACGGCAGCTGCTAAACAAGTGGATACAGTAAGTATCTCTTCCTGTCTGGCAGCTGCCGTTTGTCAAAATATATTTTTTAAATAAAATACTCCGCCTCACTTCTGCGCGTATAGTTCTGCTCCAGCATCGCGACGTGGGACAGAAAGGCCTCATTGTCGAAGTATTTGGCGCCAGCCGGGCAGATCTTGATGCACGCCTGACATTTAATGCAGATACCGGTGCAGGTGTCCGGTGCATCTGCCGGGATGGATCCCATCGGACAGACCGTTGCACAGATGCCGCAGCCAGTACATTTTTCCGGATCGGTGACTGGTTTGGCTTTCAGGAAGACAGCCGGTTTTCCGTCGGTGCCGAGCGGGGTGTAATATGGTCCGACCGGATCATCGCCGCGTACGGCAATCGGAGCCGGGATTTCGGTCAGGGAAGCGACCTTTTCAGCCGCCTTGATGCCGAACGCGTGGATCTGTGCGAGATCATCCGCATCTGGACGTCCGGTTGCCAGCTTGTCGCTGAATACGTGCTCGGTCGGGATACCGGCACCTGCGATGGTGTGGAAGCCGTGCGCCTCTAATTCATTGCGAAGCTCGATGAGCCCATTGTCGAAGTTACGGTTTCCGAAGACAGCCACCGGAATGGCGAGCGCGCCATTTCCCTCAAAATGGGTCTGTACAAATGGGAGCATCTTGTTCGGGATGCGTCCCGCGTAGACCGGGGTGCCGATGACGAGCAGATCGTCTGCCCCGTATGTATGAACTTTTTCGCGGCTTTCCGGCAGCGTGAAATCATAGGAATCCATCGGGACGCCGAGTGTGTTTGCGATCGCCTGCGCCAGCGTGGTAACAACCTTTTTCGCGTTGCCGGTCGGGCTGAAATAGACTGCGTGTACGTGATTGATTTTCATGAAAATACCTTCTCTTCGTATGCTTAAATTTAATTCGGTAAAATACCTTATTATAGTAGGTATTTTAATGGATTTATGGTGGGCTGTCAATGAAACTGGAGTTTTTTGGTTACTGGGCACGTATGCGTGAATAGTAATATGTTTTTTGCATAATCGCCAAAATATCATTACACATGTCTTGTCACATGAAATAATATGTGCTATACTGGTGCGGATGCACAAATGAAGTTTTGGATTGAAAGAGAACTCTGTTTGCGATAGGAGCATAGAGTGGCAGATAGTATTCTGCGATTTGAAGGCTGAACTATCTGCGGGATAAAAAGATAAGTGCAAACGTATGGTATAGAAAGGAAGGCAACAAAATGGTCCGGGAGGAAAATTATGATGTGGTCATCGTCGGGTGTGGCGTAGGCGGTCTGTACACCGCTTTAAACCTGCCGTCGGAAGACCGGATCTTAATGATTTGCAAGGAAGATATAGAGAGCTGTGATTCCATGCTGGCGCAGGGAGGTATCTGCGTGCTGCGGGATGAGACGGATTATGATGCGTATTTTGAGGACACGATGCGCGCGGGACACTACGAGAACTGCAAGGAGAGTGTGGATATCATGATCCGCTCCAGCCGGGATGTGATAAATAATCTGCTGAAATTAGGCGTAGGGTTTGACAAAAATCCAGATGGCAGTTTAAAATATACAAAGGAGGGCGCGCATTCGCAGCCGCGTATCTGTTTCCATGAGGACATCACGGGAAAAGAGATCACGACGACCCTGCAGACGCGTGTAAAAGAACTTCCGAATGTAGAAATCCGGGAATATACCGTTATGACGGATATTTTGGTTGAAAATGGTATCTGCACCGGCATTCTGGCAAAGAATGCAGCCGGCGATATTTTAAAGCTCCATGCGAAAGACACGGTTCTGGCGACCGGCGGCATCGGCGGGCTTTACAAGCATTCGACGAACTTCCCGAGCCTGACGGGCGATGGACTGGATGTGGCAAAGAAACACGGCGTGCGTCTGGAGCATCTCGATTATGTCCAGATTCATCCGACCAGCCTGTACAGCAAGAAGCCGGGACGCAGCTTCCTGATTTCAGAATCGGCCCGCGGCGAGGGGGCAGTTCTGTTAAATGGAAAGGGCGAGCGCTTTGTCGATGAGCTTCTGCCGCGTGATGTGGTGACGCAGGCGATCGAGAAGGAGATGGAAAAAGAGGGCAGCGATCATGTATGGCTGTCGTTTAAGGCAGTTCCGGAGGAGACGATCCGGAACCATTTTCCGCACATTTATGAGGAGTGCTTAAAAGAGGGCTACGATATCACGAAGGAACCGGCTCCGGTCGTACCGGCGCAGCATTATTTTATGGGCGGTATCTATGTTGATCATTTCTCCGAGACGACGATGGACCACCTGTATGCGGTTGGTGAGACGAGCTGCAACGGCGTACACGGAAAGAACCGGCTTGCCAGCAACAGTCTGCTGGAAAGCCTTGTATTTGCAGAGAGAGCGGCAGGCAAGATCGCCGGACGGGAGGACGAAGAGTATGAATCCAATTACGATGCAGCTTGTTGCGGATGAGTATATCCGCATGGCGTTAAAGGAAGATATCAACAGTGAGGACGTTTCGACGAACGCGGTCATGCCGGAATACCGCAAGGGCGAGGTACAGCTCTTAGCTAAGGCAGACGGTATTATCGCCGGTTTACAGGTGTTTGAGCGCGTGTTTAAACTTCTGGACGAGGCGACCGAGACAAAATTTGAGGTAAAAGACGGGGATACCGTCACAAAAGGGCAGTTTTTAGGCGTGATCACCGGCGACATCCGGGTGCTTCTTTCCGGCGAGCGGACGGCGCTTAACTATTTACAGCGGATGAGCGGCATTGCGACCTATACGAATCAGGTGGCGAAGCTCTTAGAAGGAACGAAGACGACGCTTTTAGATACGCGCAAGACGACCCCGTGTATGCGTATATTTGAAAAATATGCGGTCAAGGTTGGCGGCGGCAGCAACCACCGTTACAACTTATCGGACGGCGTGATGCTCAAGGATAACCATATCGACGCAGCCGGCGGAGTTAAGGCGGCGGTTGAGGCGGCGAAGGAATATGCCCCATTTGTCCGCAAGATCGAGGTGGAGACGGAAAATCTCGATATGGTGCGCGAGGCAGTGGAAGCGGGCGCTGATATTATCATGCTGGATAATATGACCCCGGACGAGATGTCGGAGGCGATCCGCATCATCGACGGACGCGCCGAGACGGAGTGTTCCGGAAATATGACGAAGGAAAATATCGCAACGATCACGAAATTAGGCGTAGATTATGTGTCCAGCGGCGCGCTGACGCACTCGGCACCAATTCTGGATCTGAGCCTCAAACATCTGCGGGCATTATAAAAATTTAAAAACTAAGAAAGGACAGGGAAAACAGGATGGAAACAACGATGACAGGAGTACAGCGGAGAAAGAAAATACTGGAAATGCTGGGACAGTCATCCACACCGCTTTCCGGCGGGGCGCTGGGGCGGGCAGTCGGCGTGAGCCGTCAGGTGGTGGTGCAGGATATCGCGCTTCTGCGTACCGAGGGACACCCTGTCCTTGCGACTGCCCGCGGTTATGTGCTGGAGGTGCCGCACCAGACGGAACGCCTCTTTAAAATGTGTCATACGACCGAGCAGACGCGCGAAGAGCTGAATACGATTGTTGATCTGGGCGGCGAGGTGCTGGATGTCATGGTCAACCACCGCATCTATGGAAAGGTATCGGCGCCGTTAAATATCCGCAGCCGCCGCGATGTTGAGGCATTTGTGGAAAATATCCGGACTGGGCGTTCCACGCCGCTTTTAAACGTGACATCGGGCTATCATTTCCATCACGTGGCTGCCGATCAGGAGGAGATTCTCGACGAGATCGAGGCAGCGCTGCGGGAAAAGGGATTTCTGGCGGACTTCCTGTCATACGAGCAGGAAGAGGTGGAAAAATAGGGGGAAAGTCAAAAGAAATGAATTTTTGAAATTATTTTAAAAAATATGAAATTTCCTGTTGACATTCTTTTTCAAATGTTATATACTATCTTTGCTGTCGATGAGACAGACAAGCAGTTGGCTGAGAGGTCAGATGCGGGAATGGTTACAGTGCCGGATAAAACGGTCAGAATCGCAAAATGAATATGAGTCTGTAGCTCAGCTGGATAGAGCAACGGCCTTCTAAGCCGTGGGTCGGGGGTTCGAATCCCTTCAGGCTCGTCGAATCTGTTTCGACAGATTCCTATGGTGGATATAGCGCAGTTGGTTAGCGCGCCAGATTGTGGCTCTGGAGGCCTAGGGTTCGAATCCCTATATCCACCTTCCTTTTAAAAGGATCTTTTGCTGATGGGCTATCGCCAAGCGGTAAGGCACAGGACTTTGACTCCTGCATTCGTTGGTCCGAATCCAACTAGCCCAGTTAAATATGGGGTATTAGCTCAGTCGGTAGAGCACTTGACTTTTAATCAAGTTGTCCGGGGTTCGAATCCCCGATGCCTCATTACGAAGACACATTGCAGACGCGATGTGTCTTTTTGTATAATGGGAAATCCCTTGGAATTCTCTATTACACAAAAAGGCACTAACGTGCCAAAGATGCGCGCTCGCGCGAAATTGTAATATGAGGAGGTTTTAAGTTATGGAAAAAAAGTCCATGCGCGTAATCAGGGAGTACACAATGATCACAGCGGCGACCTTTGTCGTGGCGACAGCCGTCTATTTCTTTCTGATTCCGAGCGGTGTATCGGTGGGAAGTATTTCCGGTCTGGCGATGCTTTTGGGAAATGTGATACCGCTGCCGATTTCAGTGCTGACCTTTATTTTAAATGCGGCGCTTCTGGTGGTGGGCTTTCTTTTTATCGGACGCGAGTTCGGCGTCAAGACGGTGTATACGTCACTGATTCTGCCGGTTTTTCTGTGGGTGTTTGAGCAGGTTTTCCCGGATTTTGTGTCGCTCAATCAGGATGCGATGATGGATACGGTCTGCTATATCTTTGTTGTCAGTGTTGGTCTGGCTCTTTTGTTCTGGATGAATGCCTCGTCGGGCGGTCTGGACATCGTGGCAAAGCTCTTAAACAAATATTTCCATATGGAGCTGGGAAAAGCGATGGCGCTTCCAGGCATGTGTGTGGCGCTCTCATCCGTGTTTTTCAGCGATAAAAAACTGGTGGTGCTGGGCATTCTGGGCACATACTTAAACGGAATCGTGCTGGATCATTTTATTTTCGGTCTGAATCTGAAAAAGAGAGTTTGCATTATTTCGGAAAAAGAAGAAGAGATACGCCAGTTTATCCTGCATACGCTTCACAGCGGCGCGACGATCTATCAGGGATTCGGCGCGTTTGACAATGAGCCGAAGACGGAAATTATCACGATCGTAGATAAAAACGAATATGCACAGCTCATGCCGTATATATTAAAAACAGATCCGAAGGCATTTGTGACGGTGTATGCGGTGAATGAGATTATTTATCGTCCTAAAAGATAGAAAATGATGTTGCTGATAAAAAAACTCAGTAAGCAAAAATGAACAAAATTTGCTTGACGTGGTAAGTGATTCATGATATAGTCTCATTGAAGTTAGATGAGACTAACCTGCGAAAAGGAAAATAGAAGGCAGAAAAAGCCTTTTATTTTTTAAAAGATAGTTAGCTGTATCTAACTAAAGGTAGATATGGCTAACCAAGAGAAGCAGTCAGGAGGCAGAAAGATGGAACGGTTGTTTGAAGAAGTATTCGTAGAGGTGTGTGCGCCGACTCTTCGTGGCATCAAACCGTCGAACTTGTTCCGCTATCAGCCGCAGAACCGTGATAAACTCCTGGAAGCGCTTGATTTCTGGAACCGGGAACTGGAACCGTCGGGGCTTCAGGTGCGGGCGCTTAAAGAGTGCAGCCGGACGGGCGCGTTTCTGATTCTGGTGTACCGCGAGGAATGGCTTCGCTTCATTCTGGGTAAAATATCTGTACAGCACTTTTTAAAAAAGTCTGGTTACCAGATGAAGAAGACGGTCGATGGCTTTTTGAGGCAGCTTTCCAATCGGCTTTGTCTGGAACATGATTTTCCACATGAGATTGGCATTTTCCTGGGGTATCCGCTTGAGGATGTTGTTGGATTCATTGAAAATCAGGGAAAAAATTATACCTGCAGCGGTTACTGGAAGACGTATGGCGATCCGCAGGAAGCAAAACGGCGGTTTGATTCATACCGGGAATGCACGGAAGTGTGCCGGGAGAAATACCGTCAGGGGACACCGATTATTCAGCTTGTAAAAGCCGCATAATAAATCTAAGTAAGTAAATTATTCACAAGGAGGAAATAAAAATGAGCAAGGTAGCAATTGTATACTGGAGCGGAACAGGAAACACAGAGGCTATGGCAAATTACGTAGCAGAGGGCGTTAAGAAAGCGGGCGGCGAGGCTGATTTATTTACTTCCGCAGAGTTTGGCGCTGACAAAGCTGGCGAGTATGACAGAATCGCATTTGGCTGCCCGTCCATGGGAGCTGAACAGTTAGAGGAGTCTGAGTTCCAGCCGATGTTCGACGAGGTTAGCCCGGTTCTCTCTGGCAAAAAGATTGCATTATTCGGTTCTTACGGATGGGGCGACGGCGAGTGGATGCGTACCTGGGAGAGCGACTGCATGACTCTGGGCGTAACCATGGCTTGCGAGCCGGTAATCTGCAACGCAACGCCGGACGAGGCAGCAGGTGCTGAGTGCGAGGCACTGGGCGAGGCTCTTGCAAACGCATAAGTAGAATCGCATAAAAACACATATATAATAAGAAGAAGTACAATTACCTGCGAACGCAGGACATCTTAAATTGCCATAATAAAGATGCTTAAAAATTGAAAATCAGAAAAGGAAGTGTCCTCCCGCGGCGCTTCCTTTTTTGTGGGCAAATATCCCCTTTTCGAAAACTCCAAAATGTGATATGATAAAAAATAAAACTGTTTGATTTGACTCAAACAACAGTATCAATTTACGAAAAGAAACAACGGAGGGAATGTATATGGAAGAAAATAAAAAACCATTGGCAGAGGGAGAGGAGAAGGAAGAGACTGTCTCCAAGAACTTTATCGAGCGCGAGATTGACAAAGATCTGGCAGAAGGCGTTTACGATCATGTCCAGACGAGATTTCCTCCGGAACCGAACGGATATCTTCATATTGGACACGCTAAATCGATTATTCTGAACTCTGGACTGGCAAAAGAATACAACGGAAAATTCAATCTCCGTTTTGATGACACCAACCCGACGAAAGAGAAGACCGAGTTTGTTGAGTCGATCATCGAGGATGTAAAATGGCTGGGCGCTGATTTTGAGGACCGCCTGTTCTTCGCATCCAACTATTTCCAGCAGATGTATGAGTGTGCAGTTCTTCTTATTAAAAAAGGAAAAGCATTCGTCTGCGATTTGACGGCTGATCAGATCCGCGAGTACCGCGGTGATTTTAACAATCCTGGTAAGGAAAGCCCATACCGCAACCGCAGCATCGAGGAGAACTTACAGCTCTTTGAGGAGATGAAAGAAGGTAAATATGCGGATGGCGAAAAGGTACTGCGTGCGAAAATTGATATGGCATCCCCGAACATCAATATGCGTGATCCGGTTATTTATCGTGTAGCCCATATGCATCATCACAACACCGGGGACAAATGGTGCATTTACCCGATGTACGATTTCGCTCATCCGATCGAGGATGCGATTGAGCACATCACGCATTCGATTTGTACGCTGGAATTTGAGGATCACAGACCGCTCTATGACTGGGTCGTAAGAGAGTGCGAGTTTGAGAATCCGCCGCGCCAGATTGAGTTTGCGAAGATGTATCTGACCAACGTCATTACCGGAAAACGTTATATCAAGAAACTGGTAGAAGATAAAATTGTAGATGGCTGGGATGACCCGCGTCTGGTAACCATCGCAGCTCTGCGCCGCAGAGGCTACACGCCGGAATCCATCCGCCGCTTTGTAGAGCTGGCAGGTGTCTCCAAGGCGGATAATTCCATCGACAGTGCAATGTTAGAGTACTGCCTGCGCGAGGATCTGAAATTAAAGAAGTCCCGTGTGATGGCAATTCTTGACCCGGTCAAGCTTGTTATCGACAACTATCCGGAAGGACAGATCGAGGAGCTGGATGCACCGAACAATATGGAGAACGAGGAACTTGGTTCCAGAAAGATTCCATTCGGCAGAGAACTTTACATCGAACGCGAGGACTTTATGGAAGAACCACCGAAGAAATACTTCCGTCTCTTCCCGGGCAATGAGGTCCGCCTGATGAACGCGTACTTTGTTACCTGCACCGGATGCGAGAAAGATGCAGACGGCAATGTAACGGTTGTTCACTGTACCTACGATCCGGAGACGAAGAGTGGTTCCGGCTTCAATGCAAGAAAGGTAAAAGGTACGATTCACTGGGTAGCAGCACAGACTGCACTGAAAGCAGAAGTACGTCTCTATGAGAATCTGGTAGACGAGGAAAAGGGCAAACTCAATGCAGATGGAACGCTGAACTTAAATCCGAATTCTCTGTGCGTTCTGAAAGAATGTTACTTAGAGCCGAGTCTGAAAGAGGCAAAACCATTTGAGAGCTTTCAGTTCGTCCGCAATGGATACTTCTGCGTGGACTGCCGCGACAGCGAGCCAGGCAAACCGGTTTTCAACCGGATTGTTTCGCTGAAGAGCTCTTTCAAGCTTCCGAAATAAATCAAGGACAAATCTTGAAAATGTATAAAAAAATACAGAAAAAAGCGGCTTTGTTCTGATGAAAAAAGGAGAGAACGGGACTTTCAGAATACATTTTAGAATATGAGCAAAATGCTTGAGAGGTCTTGGCGATTCTTCCGGGGGTTATTAAGAAAAATGTAGAAAAATGTAGTAATAACCTATAAAAAGCAGGTTGTTTTTGCTAATAAAACACCCTGCTTTTTGTGCATAATTTATGAAAGGCTTGGTTGACAATCAGGGGGGTTACTGTTATAATTTAAATAAAGTGAGCTGATCATGTCAATCTGTGGCTTCACTTGTTACAGTTAAGGGGAAAAGCCCCTTATAAATTGCTTTCAAAAATGGAATGCATTCCACAATACGGAATCTTACTGGTGGAATTTTATAAGTATAATTTTTCACAAAGAAAGCAGAACCTAAAATAAATAAGGAGGTGCAATGCACAATGTGGACTGAACCAACTATGCCTTTCGGGCAGTCAGTTATCGTTTCTCTGCTGGGTCTTTCGGTGGTTTTCCTGGCTCTGATCTGTCTGGCTCTGGCAATTATGGTAATTTCCAAGATTCTCCGCTCCGTTGTTTCTGATGGTGCTAAGGCCCCGGCCGCAGCACAGAAAGCAGCACCGGCTGTGTCGGACGAAGCTGATAAGGAATTACTTGCCGTGCTGATGGCAACGATCGGGGATGACCTCGGATTGCCGACAGACAAGTTTAAGATCTTGAGCGTGACAGAAGTTAAGTAATGAGAAACAGGAATGAAAGGAAATCGAAAGGAAGGTTAGAGCAGTTATGAAGTATACGGCTACCCTCAATGGAAAACAGTACGAAGTAGAACTTGAAAGAATCGATGCATACGAGCCAATGCCGCGTTACGGCGAGGCTCCTGCAGCAGCACCGGCTCCAGTAGCAGCACCGGCAGCACCGGCAGCACCGGCACCGGCTCCTGCACCAGCAGCACCGGCTCCTGCACCAGCAGCAGCACCGGCACCGGCGGCAGCACCGGCAGCAGGCGCAACTACCGTAGAGGCTCCGATGCCAGGTAAGATCCTGAACATCAAAGTATCTGCAGGACAGGCAGTTAAGTTTGGTGAGACCGTCATCGTGATGGAAGCTATGAAAATGGAAACTGAAATCGTTGCTCCGGCAGACGGTACAGTAGCACAGATTCTTGTCAAAGCAGGCGATGCCGTTGACACAGGTGCAGCACTGGTTACCCTGAACTAATAGAACGATACAGGGATAATTATTCGAAAGGACGTAAAGAATTATGAAATATGTTGCTACGATCAATGGAAAGAAATACGAAGTTGAAGTAGAAAAATTAGAAGCATACAAATCTCTGGATCGTAATGGTGTAGCAGCTCCGGCAGCACCGGTTCTTCCGGCATCCGCACCGGTACAGAGACCGGCAGCACCGGCTCCGGTTGCAGCAGCACCGGCACCAGCTCCAGCATCGGCACCGGCAGCAGCACCGGCACCGGCGGCAGCAGCACCGGCAGGCGCAACTACCGTAGAAGCTCCGATGCCAGGTAAAATCCTGAACATCAAAGTATCTGAAGGACAGGCAGTTAAATTTGGCGAAGTAGTAGTTATTATGGAAGCCATGAAGATGGAGACTGAGATCGTTGCTCCGGCAGACGGTACAGTCAGCAAGATCCTTGTTAAGGCTGGCGATTCTGTTGATACAGGAGCTGCTCTGGTTGCTCTGAACTAGGAGGTTAGGTAATGAACTTTTTTGAAATATTAAAAGAGCTTCTTGCACAGTCGGGTTTCGCAGCATTGACCTGGAGAAGCTGTGTAATGATTCTCATTGCTTTTGTATTATTATACCTGGCAATTAAAAAGCAGTTCGAGCCGCTTCTTCTGCTTCCGATTGCATTTGGTATGTTCCTGGCAAACCTGCCGTTAGCTGACCTGATGAAGGAAGGCGAGCCGTGGTATACCGCAGGTGTTCTGCGTATCATCTACGGCGGTGTTAAGTCCAGTTTGTTCCCGTGTCTGATCTTCATGGCAGTAGGTGCCATGACAGACTTTGGTCCGCTGATTGCTAACCCGATCAGCTTACTGCTTGGTGCAGCTGCACAGTTTGGTATTTATATCGCATTCATGCTGGCAAATGCAACTGGCTTATTCACAGTAGGCGAGGCTGCCGCTATCGGTATCATCGGTGGTGCAGACGGTCCGACCGCTATCTATGTAGCTAACAACCTGGCACCGGATCTGGTTGCTCCGATCGCCGTTGCTGCTTATTCCTACATGGCGCTGATTCCGCTGATTCAGCCGCCGATCATGAAGCTTCTTACTACTAAGAAAGAGCGTTCCATCGTTATGAAGCAGCTCCGTAAGGTAAGCAAGGTAGAGAAGATCGTATTCCCGGTATTCGTAGTACTGTTCTGTTCCCTGCTTCTTCCGTCTGTAGCTCCGCTGCTTGGTATGCTGATGCTTGGTAACCTGCTTCGTGAGTCTGGTGTTACAGAGCGTCTTTCTGACACAGCTCAGAACGCACTGTGCAACATCGTAACTATCATGCTTGGTACTACCGTAGGTGCGACCGCAAACGGTGAGATCTTCCTGCGTATTCAGACCATCGCTATTATCTGCATGGGTCTGCTTGCATTCGCATTCGCTACCATCGGAGGTGTTCTCCTTGGTAAGGTGCTTTGCGCTGTAACCGGCGGCAAGATCAACCCGTTAATCGGTTCTGCAGGTGTATCTGCTGTACCGATGGCTGCCCGTGTTGCTCAGACAGTTGGTGCGAAAGAGAATCCGACCAACTTCCTTCTGATGCATGCTATGGGACCAAACGTAGCAGGTGTTATCGGTTCTGCCGTAGCAGCAGGTTTCTTCATGCTGATTTTCGGTTAATCGAATATTGATTTTTGGCTGTTGCAGCCGGGATCTGGCTGCATCTGGCCTGCGAAAGACCGCAGCGCCGGAAGTACCGGATCCCGTTTTTACTTATTTATATAGGTAGTTATAGAAAATTTTTTTAAAGGAGGCTTTATTGTGGCTAATAAAGTAATGTCTTTACACGATGCCGTAGAAAAGTATGTATGTGACAACGATGTACTTTGTCTCGGCGGATTTACAACAAACCGTAAACCGTATGCAGCAGTTTACGAGATCCTTCGTCAGGGTAAAACTGGTTTTGTAGGCTGGTCTGGCCCGGCAGGTGGTGACTGGGATGCGTTAATCGGTGAGGGCCGTGTGAGAGCCTACATCAACTGCTATACTGCAAACTCTGGTTACACCAACGTAGCTCGTCGTTTCCGTGCAGCTATCGAGAAGGGTGAGCTTACATATGAGGATTATTCTCAGGACGTTCTGATGCTTCAGCTTCATGCTGCATCTCTGGGTCTTCCGTACCTGCCGGTACGTATGATGCAGGGCTCCGGACTTGTTAAGTTCTGGGGTATCAGCGAAGAGAAGAGAAGAACCATGGAAGGTGTTGACAACCTGAAATGCGTAGAGATCGAGAACCCGCTTGAGCCAGGCGAGAAGCTGCTGGCTGTTCCGGTTCCGAAGCTTGACTGCGCTATCATCCATGTTCAGCAGGCATCTCCGGATGGAACCTGTATCATCGATGGTGATGAGTTCCATGACGTAGATATCGCTGTAGCTGCAAAACGTTGTATCGTTACCTGCGAGGAGATCGTAAGTGATGAGTATATCCGTCGTGACCCAACCAAGACAAGAATCTTTGGTGAGTGTGTAGACGCCGTTGTTCGTGCACCGTACGGTGCTTGGCCGGCACAGTGCTATGGCTACTATGATGATGATGATAAGGGCTTGAAAGAGTACGACAAGGCTTCCAAGTACCTTGACGCTGAGGATGCTAAGGCACAGCTTCAGAAGGCTGCAGACAAAGCTGCTAAGGCTGCTGCTGCTAAGCCGGAAGATGAGAAGCTTGCAAAAGCTGCAGAAGTTGCTGCACAGGCTGCAAAAGATGCTGCTGACGGCACCAAGATTCCGGAGACCTTCAAGGATTACCTTCAGAAGTATGTATATGGATGCAAGGATCAGGATGATCTGCTCAACGTACTGGGCGGCGCTCGCCTCATGAACCTTAAGAATGAGCCGCATCTTGGCTATTCTACCAGACATTAATTGAGGGAGGGAAAATCTAAAATGGCTGATTATACAAAGTATACAAAGCAGGAAATGCAGGCTTATGCCATCGCAAAAAATATTAAAGAAAATCAGATCGTTATCGTTGGTACCGGTCTTCCGTTAATCGGTGCATCCCTGGCAAAACGTGTTGTTTGCCCGAGCTGCCATCCGATCGTAGAGAGTGGTCTTATGGATTGTTCTCCGGTCGAGGTTCCGCGTTCTGTAGGTGACAACCGTTTCATGGCTCACTGTGCAGTACAGTGGCCGAACGTTCGTTTCGTAGGTTTCGAGGCTAATGAGTGGTTACATGATGCTGATCGTATGATCGCATTCATCGGTGGCGCTCAGATCGACCCGTACGGAAATGTTAACTCTACCTGTATCTTTGGTAAGGGTGATTATGTTAAACCTACCACACGTTTCACCGGTTCTGGCGGTGCAAACGGAATCGCTACCTTCTGCAACACCATCATTATGATGCAGCATCAGAAGAGAAGATTCATGGATCATGTTGACTACATCACAAGCTGTGGCTGGATGGACGGCCCTGGCGGACGTGAGAGAGCAGGTCTTCCGGGCAACCGTGGACCGCAGATGGTAGTTACCGATCTTGGTATCATGAAATTCGACGAAGAGACCAAGAGAATGTACCTGGCTTACTACTATCCATTCTCCTCTCCGGAAATGGTTCAGGAGAACACTGGTTTCGAGATCGATACCTCCAGAGCTCAGCTGATGGAAGGTCCGGATCCGGAGATCATCCGCGTTATTCGTGAAGAGATCGACCCAGGTCAGGCATTCATCAAAGTTCCGAAGGAGACTAAGTAATTAGCCTTCCATAGGGAATCAAGACAGATATCATTTCTGTCGATTAATTAGTTACTGATTGCAGGCGGGACAGGAGACGAACTGTCCCGCAAGCAATTCATTTATAACCATTTTTATTTTTTATTTTATAAGGAGAAAAGAAGACATGAATATGTATTCAATGCCAGGATATTTCCAGAATATGCCTACCGTTGGTAAAGCTCTGGTTAATCCGAATCCGGAAAACGAGCAGGAACTGAAGGCTGTTGAGAACGACATCCATGAGTCCATTAAGCAGGCTCTTGATGCTGGTATCACAACCGAAGAGAAGTTAAACGCACGTGGACAGCTTTCTGCTACACAGCGTATCAACGCCCTGATCGATCCAGGTACATGGTGCCCGTTAAACAGCCTTTACAATCCGGAAGACAACCGTTTCCAGACAACTAACGTTCTGAATGGTCTCGGCCGTGTAAATGGCAAATGGGTTTACATCATCGCTTCTGATAACAAGAAGATGGCTGGTGCTTGGGTTCCGGGACAGGCAGATAACCTGCTCCGTGCTGCAGATACCGCTAAGATGCTGCATCTGCCGTTAGTATACCTGTTAAACTGCTCAGGCGTTGAGTTCCCGAACCAGGACAAAGTATACCCGAACCGTCGTGGTGGTGGTACACCGTTCTTCCGCAACGCTGAGTTAAACCAGCTTGGTGTTCCGGTTATCGTAGGTATCTACGGAACCAACCCGGCAGGTGGTGGTTACCACAGCATTTCCCCGACTATCCTGATCGCTCATAAAGATGCGAACATGGCAGTTGGTGGTGCTGGTATCCTTTCTGGTATGAACCCGAAGGGTTACATCGATGAGGAAGCAGCAGAGCAGATCGTTAACGCTCAGATCGAGAACAGCAAACATCACGTTCCGGCTCCGGGTTCCGTGCCGATCCACTATGATGAGACCGGATTCTTCCGTGAGGTTTACGAGGATGATTTAGGCGTTATCGAGGGAATCAAGAAGTACATCAACTACCTTCCGTGCTTCAACCTGGAGTTCTTCCGTGTTGACAGCCCGAAGGCTCCGCAGCTTCCGGCTGAGGATCTGTACAGCATCATCCCGATGAACCAGAAACGTCCGTACGACATCTACGATGTAATCGGCCGTCTGTTCGATAACAGTGAGTTCTTCGAGTACAAGAAAGGCTACGGTCCGGAGATCGTTGCTGGTCTTGCAAAAGTTAACGGCCTTCTGGTTGGTGTTATCGCTAACGTACAGGGCTTACTCATGAACTATCCGGAGTACAAACAGGGTTCTGTAGGTATCGGTGGTAAGCTGTACCGTCAGGGTCTGATTAAGATGAACGAGTTCGTTACTCTGTGTGCTCGTGATAAGACACCGGTTATCTGGCTGCAGGATACCACAGGTATCGATGTAGGCGATGACGCTGAGAAGGCAGAGCTGCTTGGTTTAGGTCAGTCCCTGATCTACTCTATCGAGAATGCTAAGCTTCCGTCTCTTGAGGTTACTCTTCGTAAGGCAAGTGCTGCTGCTCACTACGTTCTGGGTGGTCCGCAGGGCAACAACACCAACGTATTCTCTATCGGTACAGGTGCTTGCGAGTACTACGTAATGCCGGGTGAGACCGCTGCAAACGCTATGTACTCCAGAAAGCTTGTTAAAGCTAAAAAAGCTGGCGAGCCGCTTCAGCCGATCATCGACAAGATGAACGCTATGATCCAGATGTACACAGACAAATCTCGTCCGAAATACTGTACAAAACAGGGTATGGTTGATGAGATTGTAGATCTGACCGATCTTCGTCCGTACATCCAGGCATTTACCGAGGCTTATTATCAGAATGCTCAGGCTATCTGCCCGATGCATCAGATGCTGGCTCCGAGATCTACTCGTGAGTTCATCAACTACGGTAAATAATTATCAAATTAAAACGGCATTGTGATAGGTGCCGCTAAGATAACATTTTAAAAAGAGAAGGCGCGTAAGTACGCGGCTGACAGTGATAGTGTAAATAGTGATAAGTAACAAATTGATAGTGTGAATAGTGTGAGGCTCTGGCGAAGCGGCTTGTCTGTATGACTGTAAATGAACCGTTTTGCCGGATGCTTGCAGATAAATCGGGCAAAGGAACTGGAACCTTTGCTCGATTTATTGGTATACTCAGGCAGATAAGTAATAAGTAATAGTTTTGTTAAGAATTATTTTATAACATTTTCAAGATTTTACAGCGACTTTTAGTTGATTTTGTGGTATTATGATGGGTGGAGACGATGTGATAGCACGGATCTGCCAAAACATCGTTGAAACAAAAATCAGGCATAGAAAGTCAGTATTGAAAGGAAAAAGATACATCATGAGCGAAATTTTCACTTTAGGTATCGATGTAGGCTCTACAGCTTCCAAATGTATCATCCTGAAGGATGGCAAGGAGATCGTAGGTAAGTCTCTGATTGACGTTGGAGCAGGTACCAGCGGTCCAAACCGTGCCATCGAGGCAGTTCTGGAAGATGCAGGCCTCAAGAAAGAAGATATGGCATTCACACTGGCTACCGGTTATGGACGTACATCTCTGATGGACGGAATTGCCGATAAGCAGATGAGTGAGCTGTCATGTCATGCAAAGGGCGCTTATTTCCTTTTCCCGAAGGTTCATACCGTAATTGACATTGGCGGTCAGGACGTGAAGGTTCTTCGCGTTGAGGACGGTGTCATGACAAACTTCCAGATGAACGATAAGTGTGCAGCCGGAACCGGAAGATTCCTGGATGTTATGGCTCGCGTTCTCGAAGTTGAGGTAAGTGATCTAGGCCGTCTTGGCGCTATGTCCAAGAAGCAGGTAGGAATCAGTTCCACCTGTACGGTTTTTGCAGAGAGTGAGGTTATAAGCCAGTTGTCGATGGGAACGGATAAATGTGATATCATTGCCGGTATTCATCGTTCAGTGGCTCATCGTGTCACGGGTCTTGCCCACCGAATCGGTGTAGTGCCGGATGTCGTTATGACAGGCGGTGTGGCTCAGAACCAGGGCGTAGTAGATGCGCTTGAGGCTGAGCTTGGCGTAAAGATTTATACATCCCCGCTGACACAGTATAACGGCGCGCTTGGCGCAGCCCTGATGGCATATCAGGTAGCCAGCCGTCAGAAGTAACTAAGTTAATTTTTAAGAATGGAGGATAATTATTATGGCAAAACAAGTTAGTCCTGGTGTTCTTGCGCTTCGTAAAGTCGTAGATGACGTACATAAAGAGGCGCGTGAGGCCAAAGCAAGAGGCGAGTTAGTTGGATGGTCTTCTTCCAAATTCCCGTGTGAGCTTGCAGCAGCATTTGATTTACATGTTATGTATCCGGAGAACCAGGCAGCTGGTATCGCAGCTAACCGTTACGGTGAGCTGATGTGCCAGGCAGCTGAGGATCTTGGATATGACAACGATATCTGCGGTTATGCTCGTATCAGCCTTGCATATGCAGCTGGTGTACGTGTATCCCGTAAGTATGATCCGGAGACTGGTGAATACATCATCGATCCGAGCACAGGTAAACCATTAAAAGATGCTGACGGCAACGTAGTGATGGGTGAAGACGGAAAACCGAAGAAGGATCCGAAGACTCAGACTCCGTATCTGCAGCTGGACAACCTGCTTGAGATTGAAAAACTCCCGGATGGTCCGGAAAAAGAGAAACGTCTTGAGGCTATTTCTCCGATTCGTCAGATGCGTATTCCGCAGCCGGATTTCGTTCTTTGCTGCAACAACATCTGTAACTGTATGACAAAATGGTATGAGAACATCGCTCGTATGTGTAACATTCCGCTGATCATGATCGATATCCCGTACAACAATACAGTAGATGTTCATGATGAGAATGTTAAATACGTTCGCGCTCAGTTCGACAAAGCTATCAAACAGCTGGAAGAGCTGACAGGCAAGAAGTTCGACGAGAAGAAGTTCGAGCAGGCTTGTGCAAACGCTAACCGTACCGCTAAGGCTTGGCTGAAAGTCTGTGATTTCCTGCAGTACAAACCGGCTCCATATAGTGGATTTGACCTGTTCAACCACATGGCAGACGTTGTAACTGCACGTGCTACTGTAGCTGCTGGTGATGCTTTTGAATTACTTGCAAAAGACCTGGAAGAGACAGTTAAGAAGGGTGAGACCACAACTCCGTTCCCGGAGAAATACCGTGTTATGTTCGAGGGTATTCCGTGCTGGCCGAAACTGCCGGCTCTGTTCAAACCGCTGAAGACCCACGGTGTAAACGTTACTGCCGTTGTATATGCTCCGGCATTCGGTTTCGTTTACAACAACATCGATGAGATGGCTCGTGCTTACTACAAAGCTCCGAACTCTGTCTGCATCGAGCAGGGTGTTGACTGGCGTGAAGGCATCTGCCGTGACAACAAGGTAGATGGCGTTCTGGTTCACTACAACAGAAGCTGTAAACCGTGGAGTGGTTACATGGCTGAGATGCAGCGTCGCTTTACTGCTGACCTGGGTATCCCGTGTGCTGGTTTCGACGGCGATCAGGCTGACCCGCGTAACTTCAATGCTGCTCAGTACGAGACTCGTGTAGAGGGTCTGGTTGAGGCAATGGAAGCAAATAAGCAGGCAAAGGAGGCTAAATAACCATGAGTGTTAACGCATTATTAGAAGAATTTAAGGTAAAAGCTGCAACTCCGAAGCAGCAGCTTGCTGAATATAAAGCTCAGGGCAAAAAAGTAGTTGGTGTTCTTCCTTACTACGCTCCGGAAGAGCTTGTATATGCCGCTGGTATCGTTCCGATGGGTATGTGGGGTTCCAACACTAAGACCATCAGCCGTGCAAAAGAGTACTGCGCTACTTTCTACTGCACCATCGCTCAGTTAGCTCTGGAGATGCTGCTGGATGGAACTATGGATCAGTTAGACGGTATTATCACACCTACTATCTGTGATACTCTTCGTCCGATGAGCCAGAACTTCCGTGTAGCTATGGGCGACAAGATGAAAGTTATCTTCTTAGCTCATCCGCAGAACCGTTTCGAAGAGTTTGGTCTTCAGTTCTGTATCGATCAGTACAACCATGTAAAAGCTGATCTGGAAGAGATCGCTGGAAGAAAGATTACTGATTCTGACATCCAGGATGCTATCGTTGTATACAACAAGAGCCGTGCAGCTCGCCGTGAGTTCGTAAAACTGGCTAACGAGCACTGTGATGTTATCACACCAACCAAGCGTTCCGCAGTTCTGAAGGCATTCTACTTCATGGAGAAGCCGGAATACACTGCAAAGCTGAACGAGCTGAACGCAGAGCTGGCTAAACTTCCTGTCTGTGACTGGAAGGGAACCAAGGTTGTTACCTCCGGTATTATCTGTGATAATCCGAAGCTGCTTTCTATCTTCGAAGAGAACAACATCGCTATCGCTGCAGATGATGTAGCACACGAGACACGTTCCTTCCGTGTAGACGCTCCGGAAGACGAGCTGGATCCGGTTAGAGCACTGGCTAAACAGTTCGCTAACATCGATTACGAAGTACTTCTGTACGATCCGGAATCCAACAAGAACCGTCGTGGTGAGTTCGTAGCTAACATGGTTAAGGAGAGCGGCGCTCAGGGTCTGGTACTGTTCATGCAGCAGTTCTGTGATCCGGAGGAGATGGAGTATCCGTACCTGAAGAAAGCTCTGAACGATGCAGGTGTTCCGCACATCAAACTGGGTATCGACCAGCAGATGAGAGACTTCGGTCAGGCAAGCACTGCTATTCAGGCATTCGCTGATGTCCTTGCACTTCAGAAATAATAGAAGATTCGTTTGGGAAACTGAATGATGAGATAGAAACGCCCCCGCAGGAGATTTCCTTGCGGGGGCGTTTGTTTGTGTGTCTTGCGGCACACGTTTATTTATTCCTCTGTGGAGTCAGAAGAACTATTATTTGCAATTTCCTCATCCGTCACAGACCCCTGACGGTAGCCGCTGTCTGGTTCCTGTTTGGAGTTCTTCTTTGGAGCATCCGGCTTTTTGTCTCCGGAAGTAGAAGAGGTTTCTTTGGACGGACCGGAGCTGGCGGAATTGCTGCTATCATCGCTGGAAGAATCTTCGGATGAGCCGGTGCTGGAGTCAGAGCTTCCGGAATCTGGCGTCCTGCTGGAGCTGGTGGCTGTTTTTTTCGTCTTTTTGGAGGAGCTGTTCTGGAAATCGTCCCAGCTTTCGTTATCGAATTCATTGGAAGCCGCAGTCTGGCGGCTCTGAGCGATGCCGTTTACCGTCCAGGCGCCGTCTGCGTTTACAGTGTAGCCGTCCGGTGTCGTGGTGGCGGTTAGAAGCCAGCCTTCGGCGTCGAAATAGTAGCATTCGCTGACGCCGTCCTGGTTGCCGTCGATCCAGCGCCAGCCATTTGCCGCCCAGGTGTTGTCACCGTTGTCGTACCACCAGCGGGCAGCATTGTCACCAGCTCCATTTTTCCAGCTTCCTGCCATCGCCGGGAAAGCGGCGGAGAGGGAGAGAAGACCAGTTGTTAAGCCTGCTAAAAATAAGCGTTTATTAATCATAAAGTGAAATCTCCTTTTTGCAAAAACTATTAAAAAAGAGGATATCTCAAAGCTCCGGATATGATGTATACCCGAATCTTTGATAATATCCCCCCCTGTTTTTATTTCGTTACTGTTCACGTATACGTGCCCAGTAATGAAATTTGCCGTGACTTCGCATTTAAATACGGCAAATTCCTGCTGCCACCACGTTTTCTTACGGCACTTTCGGTTCCAAAAGTGCCTACCCGTGAACCATAATTTTATTTCTCCTGCTTAAATGTATGTCCCATATAATAGGACAATTCTGCCGCACTGTGGCGAACCAGATCCTGCAGGTGCAGAAGATGTGTGTCATCTTCAATACGGGAATACGGTGCGATGATTCCGACCGAAGCGGAAATGCGTCCGTCAATACCGTAAATGGGAGCACCGATCCCGACTGCATCCGGGACGTATTCGCCGTGGGAAACGGCAATGCCCTTCTCACGGATGGTGCGGAGTTCTTCTGCCAATTCTGCGGGATCCGCCTTTGGAAATGCCTCAGGACGGTTTAAGCGTGTGTCCAGATAGCGGCGGATGTATTCGTCGCTCTGGAAAGCCAGAAGCGCCTTGCGGATCGCACCGCAGTGCAGATCCATCTCATAGCCAAATTCTTCGACGACCTTGAGGTGGTTCGGACCGTCCGTTTTGTCAAGTACCAGTCCCTTGTCGCCAACCTGGATGATCAGATAGGAATCCTCACGGGTACAGTAGGATAGGTTCTTGAGAATCGGAAGCGCCGCATCCTGAATCCGCACATTGTCAGCCGCCGCCCGACCGAGAGAGATGAGAGCGGGACCGAGCTGGTAGGTGTGCGCGTGTTCATCGCGGATCACGTATTTTTTTTCACAAAATGTCTGCAAAATCCGGTGGATCGTGCTGGGCGGAAGCCCGGTTGATTCGGAAAGTTCTGCGATGGAATATTTGTGGTTGGCTTCTTTTAAAAGTTCCAGAAGTTCCATCGCGCGGAGAAGACTTTGTATCATGCAAAGAATCCTCCTGTGTTATTCTGTGATTTCCTCAACCGTCACGGTTGTGCTGTCATCCGGGGCTGCGTCGGAATCCTCTTTCTCGGAAGAAGCTTCGCCGTCCTCGGAAACCGGAGCATCTGCGCGGACGGTTTCTGTTTTGACCGGTTCTTCGGAAGAGACATCTGCCTCAGCCGGAGCTTTTTCGCTTTCCTCAGAATGTTCAGAAGTTTCCTCTGGAGTCTCAGCCGGAGCTTCCTTTTTTTCCGGGTTTAAGGAAACATAGCTGCGTTCGGAGGCAGCTGTATCAGAAGTCTTGGAAGCTTCTTTATCGCCGGCATCGTCAAAATCATCGAAATCATCTTCAAAGTCGTGGAAATCCTCGTCCAGTTCCTTGTGGAATGATTTATACTGTAAGACGTAAGAAACACCAGCTGCTGCAGCGCCGACGATAGCTGCCAGTGTCAGTAATTTACCAAAATGTTTTTTTGCCATGGTTGATACTCCTCTCTATACGATTCGATATCCTTATTGTAATACGAAACGCCTAAAAAATAAAGGGAATCTTTTGTGAACACCGGGATATGTGTGAATTACGTGTTACGGGGTACGTATGCGTGAACAGTAACACAGGGGCGGTAGTTATGTGCAGGAAGCATGAGAAAAACGCTTGTTGTCATACCGGAAATCATGTAGAATAAAATTATATATTTGCCAGGTGGTGATAAAAATAAAATGATGAATTCCAATACAAAGATGACGGCGCAGGAATTGGAACAAATGATTGCGCAGATGGAAAAGATATTTACGGTTGTACGTATTTTAGATAAAGATCTGCTCCATAAGATGGACGTGAGGAACGGGGAACTCCGATCTGAGGACTGCAAATGTTATTCGTTCTGGGAAAAAGGAAAGAATTGTGAGAACTGTGTGGCACAGCGCGCGCTTTCGATGAAGGGACAGTGCACGAAGCTTGAATTTATCGGTATGAAGATGTATCAGGTCATTGCGAAGTATCTGGAGGTGGATGGAGTTCCCTGTGTGGTGGAGATGATTTCCTGTCTGGATGATGAGACACTTCTTGACGCAGAGGGAAGAGAAGCACTCGTTAAGAAATTTGCACACTACAGGCGCGAGCTGTATGCGGATGCACTGACGGGGAGCTACAACCGGAGATATTTTGAAGATCAGTTAAAAGAGCAGCGGATGGATGCCGGTATCGCGATGATCGATCTGGATGATTTGAAGGCTCACAATGATATATATGGGCATGTGGCGGGCGATAAAGTGCTGGTGACGGTGTCGGCGGCGATTATAAGCTGTGTCCGTAAGACGGACCGCCTGGTGCGTTATGGCGGGGATGAATTTCTGCTTGTGATGCCGGGCATCAGTCTGGAGGCATTTGTTGAGAAGCTGCACCGGATTCAGGATGTGATCCGCAGCATGAGCGTTGAAGGATATCCGCAACTGAAATTGTCAGTCAGCATCGGCGGTACGCTGACGAACGGGGAGACAGTCGGGAAGGCGATGTGTCGGGCGGACGAATATATGTATCAGGCGAAGACCTCCAAGAACACGATTGTGACTGAGAAAGATGGACAGCGGACACCGGAGGAGAGCGTGGCAGTCAGGCGGCGCAATGCGAGTCGTTACCGCATTTTGATCGTGGACGATTCGGAGATGAACCGTATGATTCTCTCAGAAATGCTGAAAGGCGAATTCGAGATTCTGGAGGCAGAAAATGGCTCAGCATGTCTCGACATGCTGAACCGTTATGAGACGAAGATTTCCCTGATTCTTCTCGATATCGTCATGCCGGGGATGGACGGCTTCGGGGTTCTGGAATACATGAATCGCAACAACTTGATCGGGGATATCCCGGTTATCATGATTTCGGGCGAAGATTCGGGCGAGGTCATCAAGCAGGCGTATGAGTGGGGCGTTTCTGATTACATCAAGCGCCCGTTCGATATGGAGGTTGTACACCGGCGTGTCTTAAATACGATCAAATTGTATGCGAAACAGCGCCGCCTGGTGGCAATGGTGACGAACCAGGTTTTTGAGAAAGAGAAGAATAGCCGGATGCTGATCAGTGTTCTGAGCGAGATCGTGGAATTTCGAAATGGCGAGAGCGGTATGCACGTACTCAATATTAATACATTGACGACGATGATTCTGGAACAGCTCGCCAAGAAGACGGACAAATATCACTTGTCCTGGTCGAACCGGATGCTGATCAGCACGGCATCATCCCTGCATGACATCGGAAAGATCGGAATTGACGAGAAGATTTTGAATAAACCGGGTCGTCTGACGCCGGAGGAACGTAAGATCATGGAAAAACATACAGTGATCGGTGCGGACATGCTTGCGAATCTTCAGATGTATGAGGATGAGCCGCTGATGAAAGTGGCGTACCAGATCTGCCGTTGGCACCATGAGCGCTATGATGGAAAAGGATATCCGGATGGTCTAAAAGGGGAGGAGATCCCGATCTCAGCGCAGGTGGTGGCGCTGGCGGATGTGTATGATGCGCTGACAAGTGAGCGCGTCTATAAAAAGGCTTATTCTCATGAGGAGGCGGTGCAGATGATCTGCAACGGAGAGTGTGGTACATTTAACCCGCTCCTGCTTGAGTGCCTGTGTGAGATTCAGGATTATATTAAAAAGGAGCTGCAGGAGGCAGCATACCGGAGTGAGATGAGTGATCCGGAGCGAAAAAATAAGAAATTTGAACATTATGACAATTCGCAGAAGAAGTTTTTCGGCGCGGTGACGCGGGCGATTGAAAAAGAGTATGGAACTGCGGGCGAGGAGCTGAGCCGTATGAAAACTGAGGAAGAGAAATAACAGGAGGCTGTCATGACAATTCAGTAATGCTACAAAGAAATGGGCGGGGATTTTGAAGGAGTTCAGAAACGCTTTGGAGGTGCGGCGATGGTGAAAAAATTTGCCATCAAGTTTCTGAGCGATTCCAGCTTTCAGGATCTGGAGGATGGATTGAAAGAAAAGGATGCGGAGAAAGCATTCTGCGCGGCACATACCCTGAAAGGAATCTGTCTGAACCTGGGCTTTGATGCCTTCTATGAGGTAAGCGCAGCGCTGACCGAAAAACTGAGAGGCAGAGAACTGACCGGATACGAGGCAGATTTTGCAGCGGTAAAAGAGTGTTATGAGAAAACGGTTGCGGCGATTAAGGCATTTGAGGAGAGCAATTAATAGAACGGGGAGAAATGGAATATTTCAGTTCTCCCCGTAAAATTTACTAAAATTTTAGCACTCAACACTTGACGGTGCTAACAGAACGTGTTATAACATACTTCGTAAGAAGAAGATACATATCTGATTACGAAAGAAAAGCAATCAGATGGAATAAATTTGGATGGATAAGGAGGAGCCAATAATGAAGTTAACACCATTATTTGACAGAGTTGTATTAAAGCAGTTAGTTGCAGAGGAGACGACCAAATCAGGTATCGTTCTTCCGGGTCAGGCAAAAGAGAAACCGCAGCAGGCAGAGGTAATCGCGGTTGGTCCTGGCGGAGTGGTAGATGGAAAAGAAATCACGATGCAGGTAAAGGTTGGCGATAAAGTTATCTATTCGAAATACTCAGGCACAGAAGTTGAGCTGGACAATGAGAAATATGTCATTGTAAAACAGAATGATATTCTGGCTGTTATCGGTTAATCGATGGGCAGGATGTCTGGAAGACAGATGCTGATCGGAACGTTTATTCAAGAAAATTATGGAGGTTGATAACCATGGCAAAGGAAATTAAATATGGCGTAGAAGCCAGAAAAGCCCTGGAAGCGGGCGTAAATCAGTTAGCAGATACCGTAAGAGTTACATTAGGACCGAAAGGCAGAAACGTAGTTCTGGATAAATCCTTCGGTGCTCCGCTCATTACCAACGATGGTGTGACCATTGCAAAGGAGATCGAGCTGGCAGACCCGTTTGAGAACATGGGCGCACAGCTGGTGAAGGAAGTAGCAACCAAGACCAACGATGCAGCTGGTGATGGTACTACAACCGCAACCGTTCTGGCCCAGGCGATGATCAACGAAGGTATGAAGAACCTGGCAGCAGGTGCTAACCCGATCATCATGAGAAAGGGTATGAAGAAAGCCACAGATGCAGCCGTAGAGGCAATCAAAGGCATGAAGAAGGACGTTAAGAGCCAGGCAGATATCGCAAGAGTCGCTGCTATCTCTTCCGCTGATGAGGAAGTAGGCCAGATGGTAGCAGACGCGATGGAGAAGGTTTCCAAAGACGGCGTTATTACCATTGAAGAGTCCAAGACTATGAAGACCGAGCTTGATCTGGTAGAAGGCATGCAGTTTGACCGTGGCTATGTATCTGCATACATGGCAACTGATATGGAGAAGATGGAAGCTGTTCTGGACGATCCGTACATCTTAATTACCGATAAGAAGATCTCCAACATTCAGGAGATTCTGCCGCTGCTGGAACAGCTGGTACAGTCTGGTTCCAAGCTGCTCATCATCGCTGAGGACATTGAGGGCGAGGCGCTGACCACCCTGATTGTCAATAAGCTGAGAGGTACTTTCACCGTTGTTGGTGTGAAGGCTCCGGGTTACGGCGACAGAAGAAAAGAAATGTTAAAGGATATTGCAATCCTGACCGGCGGTACTGTTATTTCCGAGGAACTGGGACTTGAATTAAAGGATACCACCATGGATCAGCTTGGTCGTGCGAAATCCGTTAAAGTTCAGAAAGAGAACACCATCATCGTAGATGGCTGCGGCGATAAGAAAGCCATCGCAGACCGTGTGGCTCAGATTAAGGCTCAGATTGAGGAAACCACTTCTGATTTTGACCGTGAGAAACTGCAGGAGAGACTGGCTAAGATGGCTGGCGGCGTAGCCGTTATCCGTGTTGGTGCAGCGACCGAGGCTGAGATGAAGGAAGCTAAGATGCGTATGGAAGATGCCCTGTCCGCAGCAAAGGCAGCTGTTGAGGAAGGCATCATCGCAGGCGGCGGATCTGCATATGTTCACGCAGCAGCAGAAGTTCAGAAGGTAGTAGATGGACTGGAAGGCGACGAGAAGACCGGCGGCCGTATCGTCCTGAAAGCTCTGGAAGCTCCGCTGTTCCACATCGCAGCAAACGCAGGTCTGGAAGGCTCTGTTATCATCAACAAGGTAAAAGAGTCCCCGGTAGGCGTAGGTTATGATGCTTACAATGAGGAATACGTAGATATGGTAGAAGCAGGCATCCTGGATCCGGCAAAGGTAACCAGAAGTGCCCTGCAGAACGCAACCAGCGTTGCATCTACCCTGCTTACAACCGAGTCCGCAGTTGCCAACATCAAAGAAGATGCACCGGCAGGTCCGGCAGCAGGCGCTGGCATGGGCGGCATGATGTAAGTAAGAGAGCCGGAAAATGGCGGAAGATGTTGCATCAGAGATGCAGTATCGAATGTAGAAAATAAAAATGGTAATTTATAGAAAGAATCTCTGACAGGCAGCTGCCAGGGGAGAGAAGGACTGCTATGCGAAGGTGTGGCAGTCCTTCTTTTTTGGGTAAAAAATTGGCAGGGAAATGAGGCTAAAGATGACTGCATTATTAATACTTATCTGATTGGTATTATTTATAAGATACGCTAATTAAATGGCGTAAGTAAATTCTATCGTCAACCCCTTTATTCTCCGGTTGACATATTTCAAAAAACTTGCTAAAATCAATTATTAACATCAGACAGTTTTCAATGTCCAGTGTTTAAAATTTACGAAAGTGAGGGTAATATAATGGGTAAGATTATTGGCGATGGCATTACATTTGATGATGTCCTGCTTGTGCCGTCCTATTCTGAGGTTATTCCGAATCAGGTAAACCTGACGACACATCTGACCAAGAAGATTCAGCTGAACATCCCCCTGATGAGTGCCGGCATGGATACGGTTACAGAGCACCGCATGGCGATTGCAATGGCAAGACAGGGTGGAATTGGTATTATTCACAAGAACATGTCGATCGAGGCGCAGGCTGAGGAGGTCGATAAAGTAAAACGTTCTGAGAATGGTGTAATCACTGACCCGTTTTATTTATCCCCAGAGCATACATTAAAGGATGCGGATGAGCTGATGGGCAAGTTCCGGATTTCCGGTGTTCCGATCACAGAGGGAAGAAAACTGGTTGGTATTATCACAAACCGTGACCTCAAGTTCGAGGAAGATTTCTCCAAGAAGATTAAAGAGTGCATGACTTCTGAGCATCTGGTTACCGCTCCGGAGGGCATCACCCTGACGGAGGCAAAGAAGATTCTTGCCAAGGCACGTGTCGAGAAGCTTCCGATCGTGGACAAGGATTTTAACCTCAAGGGTCTTATTACTATCAAGGATATTGAGAAACAGATCAAGTATCCGTTCTCTGCAAAGGATGCACAGGGACGTCTGCTCTGCGGCGCGGCAGTAGGTATCACTGCAAACGTGCTGGATCGTGTGGAAGCCCTGGTGAAAGCAAAAGTAGACGTAGTTGTTCTCGACTCTGCACATGGACATTCTGAGAATGTTCTTCACTGTGTCAGAATGATCAAGGAAGCATATCCGGATCTGCAGGTAATAGCAGGTAACGTAGCGACCGGAGAGGCAACAAAAGCTCTCATCGAGGCAGGCGTTGACGCGGTCAAGGTTGGTATCGGACCGGGTTCCATCTGTACGACCCGTGTCGTAGCGGGTATCGGCGTTCCGCAGATCACCGCTGTTATGGACTGCTACGCAGTTGCCAAAGAGTACGGCATTCCGATCATCGCAGACGGCGGTATCAAGTATTCTGGCGATCTGACGAAGGCGATCGCAGCAGGCGGCAGCGTCTGCATGATGGGTTCCATGTTTGCAGGATGCGACGAGAGCCCGGGAACTTTTGAGCTGTACCAGGGAAGAAAATACAAAGTATACCGCGGCATGGGTTCCATCGCAGCGATGGAGAACGGCAGCAAGGATCGTTACTTCCAGAGCGATGCGAAGAAACTCGTTCCGGAGGGTGTAGAAGGACGTGTTGCATACAAGGGAATGGTAGAAGATACCGTATTCCAGATGCTCGGCGGTCTGCGTGCTGGTATGGGTTACTGCGGCGCATCGGATATTCCGACTCTTCAGGAGACCGGACGTTTCATCAAGATTTCCGCAGCATCCTTAAAAGAGAGCCATCCGCATGATATCCACATCACAAAAGAGGCTCCGAACTACAGCGTGGATGAATAAAAATTGGATAGCATAAGCAATCGATAAGATTGTAAACGATATAAAAGCGGCGTTTCTGCTTCAGCAGGGATGCCGCTTTTTTGGCGGGTTACTGTTCACGCATACGTGCCCAGTAACGGAATTTGCCGTGGCTTCGCATTT
>OMGP01000029.1_pt1 | contig 127935 bp, 118 predicted proteins | sample 1646091 | NCBI WGS metagenome assembly OMGP01 (sample SAMN05578580, study PRJEB25193) | human gut metagenome | biome: Human Microbiome; feature: human-associated habitat; material: feces | host: Homo sapiens | place: USA:Birmingham | reverse complement strand
CATGCCCGTTCTGTGGCGGGAAAGCTGTAATCGAAGTTATTGAGCCACATAGGCACATCATTTGCAAGATGCCAGTGTATACAGGAGGAGCATTTATTGAATGCACGGAGTGTGGAGGAGCCATTAGCGGAGAAACGGGAACAGAAGCGACTAAAAAGTGGAACAGGAGGGCAAACGATGAGATTGATTGATGCGGACGAATTGTATGAGGATTTAGCAAATAATTTAAGTTCCATCATGGGGGATGGATCAGACGGAGAAGCAATAGATACATACGTTACCATAGGTGATATCATACATGATACTTTTAATGCGCAGCCGACCGCCTATGACCAGGACAAGATTGTGGAGCAGTTGGAGAATGAGAGAAAGTTTTGGGAGAATGCATACAACAGGAATTTGGGAAAAGAGAAAGCAAGAAGTTATGAGCATGCAATCGAGATTGTGAAAGGTGGTGGTGCAGATGGCAATTAAACCGATTTTATTTAATACAGAAATGGTTCGGGCAATTCTGGACGGACGGAAGACCTGCACAAGGCGAATTTGCAAAGATGCCAATGAGTGTACTGTGCCGGATATGGAATTTTACAATGCTGACAGGCGGACTTATGCAGTACATAACTTTGTTGATAAGGAGCATACGGAACAGTTAAGTACGGCGGAGAGAACCTGTCCTATCTGTACGGGCGATATCCTGTATGTTCGTGAAACATGGAAAGAGGCACCGAAAGGATACTATTACTACGAAGATTGGCAGAAAGATGATATTGCCGATGTTACAAAGTGGAAACCATCCATCCACATGCCGAAAGAAGCCGCACGTATCTGGCTTAAGGTTACGAATGTGAGGGTGGAGCGGTTGCAAGAGATCACGGAAGTGCAAGCACAAGCTGAAGGATGCAATAGCGGATTGCTTACCGGGGCGTGTACCGCAAGAGGACAATTTGAAGACTTGTGGAACTCCACCGTCAAGAAATCTGACCTTGACCGCTACGGTTGGGATGCATCACCGTGGGTGTGGGTTATCGAATTTGAGCGGTGCGAGAAACTGGAAATTGAAAGTTAATCACATGACAGAAAGGAAAATAATTATGGAAGAATTAGCAAAAGTAATAAGCAAATTTGAAAGCATTGAGTTGTTAGTTGCAGAAATTCGTGCAGGAGAAAACGTTGAAACGGTGGAGGAACTGACAGAATATTTGGAATCCGAATTGAGCTACGCTGCTGAATAGCAAAATAAGGGGGAATGAAGATGTCTAAAGCAGTATTGGTTATGGATATGCCGGAACAGGTGTGCCAGAAATGCACATTGTGCTATGAGACAGAGAATGATGACGAATATCTGTGCTGTGCGACAGGAAAACTTGTGCCAGACGGAAAAAAGCCGGATTGGTGTCCCCTCCGGGAGTTGCCAGAGAAGATACCAGAGTTGAAATCTGGTTATGAAGATCTCAGCACATCAATACGTCGGGTAGGTTGGAATGCCTGCTTAGATGAGATTTTAAACTAAATCGAAAGGAGTGAGAGGTTTGCCGTTAGATTGAATGGTTTAAAAGCAATAAAACGATGAATTTGTTGCATAAAACGCAACATAAACAAATTCAAAGTGCTCTATTGTAAATATGTGCACGGAATATCAGAAAGGAGCCGAACCTGCGGCCGCGGTAACGATATATCGGGTTCCTTTTGGGAAAATGAATTATAAAGAGTTTTTAGCAAATAAAAGATTCGTATTAGAGAGTAGTGGATTTGATATTGATAAGGCAGAATTGAATCCGATGTTATACGAGTTTCAGAAAGATGTTGTTCGGTGGGCATTGAAAAAAGGAAAAGCATGTATATTTGCCGATTGTGGACTTGGAAAAACACCGATGCAGTTATCATGGGCATATCAGGTACATAAGCATACTGGCGGGAAAATACTGATTCTTGCACCATTGGCAGTAGCAGAGCAGACACGGCGCGAAGCCGAGAAGTTTGGATATGATGCAAAGGTGGTAGAGGAACAGGAAGAATGTATTGACGGGATCAATATTACGAACTATGAGAAACTGGATAGATTCGTAGCAAATGAATTCGATGGAGTTGTACTTGATGAAAGCAGTATTTTGAAGTCATATTCAGGAAAAGTTAGAACATCAATTATTCAGAACTTTCATGATGTGCCATACAAACTGGCGTGTACAGCAACACCAGCACCGAATGATTACATGGAACTTGGCAATCATAGCGAGTTTTGCGGAGTAATGACGAGAGCTGAAATGTTATCTATGTTCTTTGTGCATGATGGCGGTCAGACTTCCAAGTGGAGATTAAAGGGACATGCAGTAGATGTGTTCTGGCAGTGGCTTGCAACATTCAGTGTATTTATCGACAATCCAGTAAATATCGGCTATAAGGTGTCTGGATATGATTTGCCACAGCTTAATATACAAGAGATCATCGTTGATGGAGACGAACCAATAAAAGAAACATTAACACTTACAGAGCGGCGACAGGCGAGAAAAGGTAGCCTTGCACTTAGATGTGAAAAGGCTGCGAAAATTGCAAATAATTCAGATGAACAATGGCTTATATGGTGCGATCTGAATGATGAGAGCGCAAAGTTACATGAGTTGATAGTAAATTCTGTTGAGGTAAAAGGGTCTGATAAACCTGATCACAAGAGCAGTTCAATGATCGGATTTTCAGAATGCAAGATTAAATGCCTTGTAACAAAACCGTCTATTGCAGGATTTGGTATGAATTGGCAGAATTGTCACAATATGATTTTTACCGGCCTGTCAGATAGTTATGAGCAGTTTTATCAAGCGGTACGTCGATGTTATCGGTTCGGACAGAAAAAGCCGGTAAATGTATATATTATCATTTCCGCAAAAGAGGGATGCGTAAAAGAAAATATAGAGCGAAAACAGGCTGATTTCCTTAAGATGCAGCATGAAATGACAGAGCTTACAAAGGAAATCACAAAAAAAGAACTAAAAAGTACATGTCGGATCAGTACACCTTATGATCCGGAAATTGAGATGAAATTACCAGAATGGGAGGAATTTGAGAAATGAATGTATTAGAGCAGATCATTGAAAACAGATATGCAATTTACAATGGAGATTCATGCGAGATCGTGAAAGCTATTCCAGATAATAGCATCCATTACACTATATTTTCTCCGCCATTTGCAAGCCTGTATACATATTCAAACAGTGACAGAGATATGGGAAACAGTAAAGGAGATGATGAATTTTATGATCATTTTATCTTTCTTGCAAAAGAGCTGTACCGTGTGACCATGCCGGGGAGATTATTAAGTTTTCATTGCATGGATCTGCCACTTATGAAAGAGCGGGATGGAGTGATCGGTTTGAAAGATTTCCCGGCAATTATTAGAAAAATTTTTGAAGATTGCGGATTTATTTATCATAGTAAAGTCACAATTTGGAAAAATCCGGTTACTGAAATGCAGAGAACCAAAGCACTGGGGTTGTTACATAAACAAATCAGAAAAGACAGTACTATGAATCGCCAGGGAATTCCAGATTATATTGTTACAATGCGTAAGCCGGGAGAAAACCCAGAACGTGTATCACATACACATGAGACGTTCCCAGTTGATGTATGGCAGAATTATGCAAGTCCAGTGTGGATGGATATCCGGCAGAGTGATACATTGCAGAAAAAATCCGCGAGAGAAGACAAAGACGAGAGACATATTTGCCCGTTGCAGCTCGAAGTAATTCAGAGATGTATTGAGTTGTGGACGAATCCCAATGACATTGTATTAGATCCATTTGCAGGGATTGGATCAGTACCATACACTGCCGTAAAGATGGGACGTAGAGGTATTGGTGTCGAATTAAAAGAAAGCTATTATAAACAGGCTGTAAATAACTTAGAGATAGCTGTGAAAGGGGATGTTATGGAATGTCCGGTTGGTCAAATGAGTATCGAGGATTTTTTAACGGCGAACCCTGCATAAGTCAGATGGAGATCACAGACTTTCCGGAGGCGCTGCCATGATACAGACAGCAGAAGATAAAGTGAAAGAGTACTGCCAGTGCATCCGCAGAGAAATAGAACACTGGAAAGTTATCAATCAGAATGGGTGTAATGATCCGTTCTGGTCGGATGGCTGCAACATGAATCTGACACGGAATCATATCATTTATTATCAGTCAAAGATCCGCGAGGCCTGCACAGAAAATCAGTTGTCATTACCGGAGGAATGTTATTTATCCATACCGCCGGAAGTGGACAATAATTATATGGCAAATCTTAAGCAAAAACCACGGGTGGAGAGATTGCGTCAGTTAGGGAGGATCATGACTGGACGCATTTATCAGTACGACGAGAACCAGATGAGTTTATTTTAGAACCAGATAACAAAACCAAACGATCATCATACCACTTTCCGCAGTAGTATATGCGGCGGGTGGGAGATGATGCGGAAAGAGAGGATCACAGATGGATTGGAATTATGACATGGACAGTTGCCCATTAGATACAAAGGTTTTCTTATTGTCAGCAAGCGACAACTTGCTCTTGCCGCAGCGTGAATTTGTCGGCACTCTTACATGCAAGGGACATTCTGTTAGAAGAGGTAAGTGTTTTAGTGGATGTCCAGAGTATTTTTATAGAAGCAAAATTGTTGCGTGGAAGAAATATAATGCAGAAAGAGAGGAATAATTGCATGAAGTATACGGTAGAACTGACAGAAAACGGAATTAATGAAACATTGGAATTGAATGGAATAACTTACAGAAAAGAATGGACAAGGTTGGAAAATGGTTTACTTCAGTGCTCACAGAAAGATTTCTCGGAGCAGATGAGAGAGAATGGACATGATGGAGGACTTGTTGCGAAAGTTGAGGATATATTTGATGGGTTTTTAGCGGGAGATGTAGATGATATGAGAGACTTTTTGGATTAAGTGAGGCGCAGAGCAGGGAGAAAAATAAAATAAATTTGTAGTACATTGATAATTGAATATTGACGGTTGGCGTAGTATAATTGAAGAAAACTACGAGGTGATAAACATGGAATATGATTGTAAAAAACCATTAGGGGAACATTTGGAAGAATATATGGATTCAGATCTGTCAAAAATCTGTTCCGAACTAGCAATTCGTGGAATTGTGTATGAAAGTCAATTCAGGACATTGGGATCTATGGTTTGCAAACAAAATACAACAGCATTATCAAATTTGTTTACAGAAAAGACAGGGTGCCGAATATGGTATGCATATGATAAAAGGACTTGCAATTTTGTGTTTTATGATATGGATACATATAAAGCAGATGAAGCAATCAGATTATCTGAAGATTATCAAACCAGAAGAGTTAAGTAGATATATAGGTATATTACCAACCGTCAATATTCGATGGTTGGTATTTTTTTTGCGTAAATTTTGAGAGGGGGAATGTACTTGGATGAAAAAGAGATATACGAGATCTGCATGGGTGTGGACAGCATCATAGCTGATAAACTGACAGAATCAATCGTTATTGGTACCAGTTATGACATGCTGGAAGCGCACTACGGCATTCTCCCAATCAGCAGGCGGAGCTTTTACCGCAGAAGGGGGACTGCACAAAGGCTGATACGGCAGAGAATGGTGCATTTGGTAGAAGAAAAGAACGGACAGTTTAGAATGGAGTGGTAGATATTTCCATTGACATAAAAGAACACACGTTCTACTATGAAGCTATAATATATGAAAGGACGGAAAGTGTATGGTAAAAAAGAAAGATGAGATATATCATTTTATTATAGCTTATATGAAAGAAAATTTGATTTCTCCTACAGTGAGAGAAATATGCGATGGTGTTGGTCTGAAATCGACATCATCAGTGTATTCGCATCTTAAAACTCTGCAAAAGCAAAATCTTATAACTATGAGAGAAGGGGAACCTAGAACAATAAGACCAGTGGGATATGAAATAGTAAGAATTCCAGATGAAACAGAATAAATATTCGGAAGGGAGGAATAGAAACCTCTCTTTTTCTATGCTTAAATTTGGCACAAATCCTCTGATTACCTGCCTTATAATTATGATATGAGGAAAGGACTATGCCATGTATAAAACACAGAGAAATTACGAAAATGCACAGAGGATGTTATTTGACGGAGTGGGACAGTATGACATACCGGAGATAGAGCTTACACAATTTAATAATGCGGAATTTATCGGATTCAACTATGCAAGAAATGCGAAAGAGCCTGAGAACAAAGCGGTGCATTTCTTCCTGGATGATTACCAGTTTACCAGAGTGTGGACAGATCCTGATAGATATGTATCAATACTGCAACGGTTCAAGTATGTGCTGACACCGGATTTTAGCTTATACATGGATTTTCCAAAGGCATTGCAGATATATAACCATTACCGGAAACACTGGCTCGGCGCATACTGGCAGATGTATGGTATCAATGTCATTCCTACAATCTGTTGGAGCAATCGTGATTCGTTCGAATGGTGCTTTGATGGAGAACCTACACAGAGTGTTGTTGCAGTTTCTTCTGTCGGGACACAGAACAGCGCAGAAAAGAAGCAATGCTTTCTTGATGGATATTTTGAGATGGTAAAAAGGTTAGAACCTACCCAGATTATTTTTTGTGGCAAAGTCCCGGATGAGTGTAAGGGAAATATTGTACATATCAAGCAGTTTAGTGAGAAGTGGCATGAGGCGGAGGTGGCGCAGTGGTAGAGAATTTGCAGTTCTTTGGTGGCAGAGGAGCCAGTAGTGGATTAAGCGATAAAGGTAAGAAGTATGGCAGTGAATATAAAACACTATATCAGACTGGAAATATAAAATTTGTTAGTTATAACAATGGATCAGCTACAGCACCAATGGAAACCATGACAGATGGGCGAGTGTATGCAGTTGTAAATACCAAGAATGAAATAAAAAGTATCTCATATTACGATAAAAACAAGAAGCGGTATAAGCAAATTGATACAGGGCATTTACACAATGTGAACGGAAAAAAGATTGATCCACATACACATAGGGGATATGTACATGACGAAAAGGGAACGTATGAGGTAAGTTCAAAAGAAAGAAAAATGATTGAAAGAGTGCAGAGGGCATGGTATTATCATATCAACAGGTAGTAGTTTAGGAAGGAGAACACACAGCAATGTGAGGCTCCGGTGGTCAATCCGGACACCTGTAAAAAGATACCATGTCCTTGATGGATGCGGTATCTTTTTTTATTGCCATGAAAGGAGATGATTGTGTGGCAAACCTTAAAGGAAAGATGAAAAAACTACAGACAGCTATTATAAAATGTGGAATGGTTGTGAAAATAAATCAAAATCAGTTCTATTCGGAAGAGCAGAGCCGCATGATTACCTCTTATCGTATTATTACACCAGTATACTGTTATAACAAATTTAGTGGAGAATGGAAAACGAGAGACTATGAGATATTAAAGACTTGCTCAATGGTGGATGTAATCTATTGTCTATTAGATATCTATAAGGCGGTGAGCGGATGAAGAAAGAACTCACACCGAAGCAGAAAGCATTTGCAGATGAATATGTGAAGAATGGTGGTAATGCGGAGAGGGCAGCTATAGCGGCAGGATATTCGGAAAGATATGCAAGAGGAAACGCACATAAGTTGGTTGCAAACAGTTGCATCTCTGAATATATAGCAAAACAGACCGAGCGCATCGAGAAAGAGCAGCACCGCGACATTATGAGTCTTGCTGACATCCAAGAGCGTAGAAGTAAGATTGCAAAAGGCGAGGTTACAGACGGATTGGGGTTCGCACCGGACTTCTCCGATCAGCTTAAGGCTATGGACGGATTGGAAAAAGCACTGACGATAGCAGAAAAGCAGAGGATTGAACGGGAGGAAAAAGAAAAGCGGGAGAAAGCACCTCTGTGGACGATACCAATCACAGACATTACTTCCGATTTTGTGGAGATATACCGGACGGTGCATGAAGCATTTGCCGGGGAAATAGATGTGCATGAGATTGTATCTAAGGGCGGTCGTGGCTCTATCAAGTCCAACTTCTGGGGAGACCTGGCATACGAGACCATCCGGCAAGATCCACAGGCGCATATTGCATATACCAGACGATACAAGGTCGACTTACGAGGTTCCGTGTATAACCAGTATATGAAAACTGTCATTCGCTATAACGATTTGGATAACTGGGATTTTAAGCAGTCTCCAATGTGCGCGGTATATAAGCCAACCGGACAGATGGTAATGTTCGTTGGTGCGGACAAGCCTATCAGTTTAAAGTCTTTCAATGTGCCATTTGGATATGTAAAGATGCTGATCCATGAAGAATGTGACGAGATGGCAGGCGTGGAGCAGATGGATAACATCGAAGATACATTTCTCAGATCTGATACGCCAGCGTTGGATATCAAGATATTCAACCCACCGAAGAGTAAGAACAACTTCATGAACCAGTACGTGGAAGAGTGCCGGAATAAACAGCAGACCAGGATTTGCCACAGCTATTATTACAATGTGCCGGTGAAGTGGCTTGGTAAACGATTCTTTGAGCGTGCGGAGTGGTTCAAGGTACATAAGCCACTATATTACCGCAATAACTATATGGGCGAAGTAACCGGTACTGGTGGTGGCATCTTCGACAATGTAGAAGAGCGGACCATCACGGACGCAGAGATAGAGAATCTGCCATTTCTCTATTATGGCCTGGACTTTGGTTTTGAGCACCCGCAAACATTTGAGGTTGCCTACTATGACGAGGACACAGATACATTGTATTGCGTGTCGGAGGTATTTGCCAAGCGGTGCAAGAACAGCGCATTTGCCCGAAAGATTAAGGAATACATTACAGAAGAGATCATATGTGACTCGGCGCGGCCAGATGCCATTGCAGAGTTGCAGGATTGGGGATTTAATGCGATCGGTGCCAAAAAGCGTTGGGGTTCCGGCAAGGGAAGGGATTATTGCTGGGAATGGCTGCAGCAGACCACAAAGATTGTGGTTGATCCGGAACGATGCCCGCACCTTGCGCATGAGTTGACAACATTGGAGCATGAGCAGTTGGCAGATGGCAGCTTTTCGGACGCTTACCCGAAGATTGGTGAGGACTGTACAATGGCACTGATCTACGGATTGAACCGCGTGATTATGGAGAGTCGCCGCAATAATGGACTGTATGATGACGAGATAGACGAAGATGAGGAGGAAGAGGACGATGGAGAATATGAAGATTAATGTTCTCGGAACAGAATACAAAATTGAGACACACAAAGTATCAGAGGATAAGTATCTGGAAGAAAATAGCTTAGCCGGTTATTGTGGCGAAGAGAGCAAATTGATTGTTGTTGCGGATATGTCAGAAGAAAAATACTTTGACCTGAGTGAAGAAGAACAGAAGTCATACAGGAAAAAGACGTTGCGCCATGAAATTGTGCATGCATTTTTGAACGAGAGTGGATTATCAGATTCTTCAAACCGGTATAATGGCGGTTGGGCAAAAAATGAGGAAATGGTTGATTGGCTTGCTATTCAGTGGCACAAGATAGATGAAGTATATAAACAGCTTGGCATTTAAGGCGGTGGCATATGAACATATTCACACGAGTAAAGGAGTTTATCATGAATTTATTCAAAATAAGTGCAGAGAAAGAATTTAATGTTGATATTATTTCTTCTGATCTGATGGAGATGGCACAGATCGAGTGGCAGAACATCATTAAGGGTAGACCGTACTGGATGAGCAAGACTGTGCGCACAATCAATTTTGCAAAGTTTCTCTGCTATTACACCAGCAAAAAGACCTGTCTGGATCTCAATGTGACGATCAGTGGCAGCGACAGGGCGGATTATATCAATCAGTGCATTGGTGCAATGATCCGGAAGTCCATCCGGGATAAGGTAGAGGATGCCTGTGGCGCGGGCGGCATTATTTTTAAGCCGAGCGGTACATATAATCCGGCGGGAGCAATCGACTATGTAATGCCGGGCAGCTTTGCAGTGACAGAGAAGAACAGCAACGGGGATATCCTTGGGGTTATATTTATTGATCGGCAGATCAAGGGAGATGATTACTATACCAGATTGGAGTATCAGCACTTTACATCTTCGATCTCTGACGATAGAGAAGGAGTTGGAAGAACATACACCATTGAGAATAAGGCTTTCAGATCAAAGGGCAGCGACAGTCTGGGGCGCAGCATTGCACTGGCAGATGTACCGGAGTGGAAGAATATACCGGAATCAGTCACAATCTCCAATGTGGAAAAGCCATTGTTTGGGTATTTCAAGATGCCGTATAACAACACCATTGACTATACATCACCGGAGGGCGTGGCAGTATTTGCGAATTGTATCGAGGAACTGTGCAATCTGGATGTAGCGTGGAGCAGGAAAGATGATGAAGTCGATGATTCGCAGCATATTACATTTATTGATGAAAGTGCATTGATGAAACGCGATAAGAATACTGGAGATAAGGAAAGACTTGAACTTCCAAGATTTGTAAAGGGATTGAGGATGGGGGTTGAAGCTTCTAATACGATTAATGAACATGTACCAACACTGTTGACAGAACAGAGAGTTGCAGATATTAATTCCATTTTATCTATGATATCAACCAAGGCAGGATTCTCACAGGGGCAGTTTGTTCTTGATCGCAAGACAGGGATCACCACAGCAACGGAGATTGAAAGTGACGACAGCGAGACCGTGGAGACCATCACAGATATGAGGAATGCACTGAAATCTGCGATCAAGGATCTGGTATATGCACTGGACAAATACTGCGATGTATTTTTTAATATGCCGAGCGGGTACGTCAACGCACTGGATGAAAGCGTAGCGGATGAAGATGTATTTTATTTTAAGGATCTGCTGGCATCGTTTGAACAGGATCGAACCAGAGCATATCAGCTTATGATGAATGGTGTATACAGTAAACGAAAATACCTCAAAGAATATGAGGGATTTAATGATAAAGAGATTGATGAGATGTTTGCGGAGTGTGACGAAGAAAATGCAGGGGAGGACAAAGGCGGACTGTACGGGGAGGAATAAAGATGGTGCTAAAAATAATCATGCTCTTATTTTGTGTTTCATTTATAGAAGAAATGGATAAGGCAAGGAAAAAGAAAAAAATATGTGACACAATTTACTGGGGATTTTTAATGGTAAGTGCGGCGATTGCAGTATGGGGGATGTAAATGAGGTACGACAGGACCGTTGGAAACGTAAATATAAGGCTTGATACAAGCAGAATTGACGGAAATCTTAGACGCGCACAGGATAAACTGGACATGCAGGTCTTGAATGACATGATTCCATATATGCCGTTTCAACAGGGATCTATGATAGGAGCGACGAATATTATTGAACCTGGATTGATTGAGACGAATGTGCCATATGCGCATTATCAGTATATGGGAGAATTGTATCTGACAGAGGATGGAAGATCATGGGCGCGCAGCGGAGAAAAGAAATATCCAACTGGCAGGCCATTGCACTACGATGCGAACGGGCATCCGAAAGCTACGGATCATTGGTTTGAGAGAGCGAAGGAAACACATGGTCAAGAATGGGTTGATTTGGTTAAGAGAGAGGTAGGAAGAGGATAATGTTAACGCCGGATTATTTTTACGGAAAATCAGATAAACTGATAGAAATGTATCAGGAACTGGAAGATTGGATTATCAGTGATATAGCAATGCGTTTGATAAAATCGGGGGAAATGTCTGGCACTACTGATCGGGAACTTTGGAAACTCCAGCAGATGGGATTGCATCATACTGAAATTGTAAAAAGAATTTCACAAATGACAGGAAAGAGCAGGGACGAAGTGCGGCGTTTATTGCGTGATAGTGTTATGACATCATTCTCTGATGATGCAGAGGTTTTAAAACGGCTTGGAGATGTTCAAACACCTTTGCAAAATAATGCAGCCATCATGGCAATGAATGCCGAAATGATGAAAACATTCGGAGAATTGAATAATCTTACACGCACAACTATGTTGCAGACGCAGAGAGATTTACTCAATATGCTGAATGAGGTAGATTATCGTGTGGCATCTGGTATGCAGTCGTATAGCAGTGCAATATGTGAAGTGCTTGACAGATATGCACAGAGTGGCGTTGTGATTGATTATCCGACGGGTGCCAGGCGTTCTTTAGAAGCGGCAGTGCGTTGTTGTGTCGTTACTTCTATGAATCAGACGGCTGCTCAGGTAACTAATCAATACATAGCACAAAAAGGAATAGAGTATGTTCTTGTATCGGCACATATGGGAGCGCGGCATAGCAAGAAGTTCCCGGATGGAATACCATCACACGATCATTGGCAGGGAAAAGTATATAAAATCGTCGGGAGTGATAAAGACACACCAAATCTGTTAGATGCAACCGGATACACCATAGATCCAAAGACAGGACAGGGAAGAGTTGTAGATCCTCTTGGACTGCATGGATATAATTGCAGGCATTCCCATAAGCCGTGGGATAAGTCTCTGCGAAATCCTTATGTTGATGCAGATGGAAATCCTAAAATTAATGTGCACGAGAGCCAGGAATTGTATGAGAAACAACAGCAGCAGAGATCAATGGAGCGTGCTATTCGGCAGACCAAGCGCGAATTGCTGGCAAAACAGGCAGAGTTAAGCGGCATAGCAGAGACTGATGTAAAAGATATGTTGCAGCCACAATATGATAAACTTGCTTATAAACTGCGTATACAGAATCAACAGTATAAGCAATTCTGTGCGGATAATGGATTGCAGACGCAGGCTGATAGAATTAAGGTGGCAGGATTTAAGGAAAAACAGTTTGCGGTGGCAAACGGCAGGGCAACGGCTTATAGCAATTCTGTCAAAGTTCCGATGGAAAAAGCGAAGAATGTGGGATATACTAAAAGAACAAGGGAAGAGTTTGAACAGACTGCACAGCAGATAAAGAATGAAATAACGCAGTACTCTGACAGACCGTCGAAATGGAGTGGAAATATAAAAGTTGATAACACGCTGATAGAGGAGCAAACGCTAGGGAGAAAGGAATGGTCATGCGATATTTCACTTGTGGATACGGTTGATGATGGGGTAGTGTGGCACGAGATGCTCCATTCTTGTTCTGCAAGCTATTATAAACCAGAGGTATATAGTGCAAACGAGTATATCGAAGAGGCAACAGTTGAATGGCTTAAGCAGCAAATATGCACGGAAAAGAATATTATAAATTTGCCGGCTTACGAAGATAAAACGATAGTCTTGCAGACACTGAATGAAAGTTTTTTATTTGGAACAGATATGGAGTTTGCAAAGGAAATATTTAACGTTCCACTTCCAGAACGGTATCAATGGTTGGAAAATAGGGTAGATGAATGTCTAAGACAAGCCAGAGCTTCATTTGAAGATTATAATGAGGTTATGGGATTTGTTGAAAGGCTGAAAGGTGGTAGAAATGGCGGACATTAAAGGTCTTATAAAAAAAATAGAAGAGTATAATAAAAAATATATGATTACTGAAAATTCAAGCGAAGCGGATAAATTGATTGCAAAAATGCACGAGAAAAAATACACAAAAGAAGAATATTTCGAGGTAGAAGAGGAAGTAAAAGCTTTTATGCAATCAGATGCATCCGAAGCAGATAAGCAAAAAGTAATGGGTTATACAGAATCATTATCTATGCTTTGTGCAGCGATCAGAGAGGGCAGACTTGATATTTAGAAGCAATATATCATTCTTTTATTTTGGCACAAATTATATTCCAATATGAGTTATTATAATATTGCCAGATGGGTTTCGCCTATTCATTCTGAGCCTCCTTTCATGTAATACAGCACATGGCACCTTGAAATACAGGTGCTTTTTGTGCGCTTAAAAAATGGCACAAATCTTTTTCAATCTCATGATACAATTAGACATGAGGTAAAAGATATGGAGAACATAGAGAAAATGATAGATGAAAAGAAGAAACAGATGGTGGAGTCGTTGAAAAAAGGAAATTCGGTAGAGATCCATGCTTCTAAAGATGGAATCAAGGTATATGAGGTGAGAAAAAAGAAAATTTGATAATTGGCGCATAGAAATGGCTATGTGCAACAGCTAAAAGGAGCTGACTTCTTAGAAAAATCTAAGAGGTTGGCTCTTTTTTGTTTTTGGGAAATAGTTCAACAGGAAGAATAAAAACAAAAGATGTGGGTTCGAATCCCGCTTTCCCGATTGCCAGCTATGGAGTAAATAGCAACTCATTCGAGCCGGACTGACCGGAGTAAAAACTTGGAAAGAAAGAGGTAAGGAACATGGTAAAAGTAATCAGCGAATTGGAGAAGATTGGTCTGTCACTGACAGTTGAGCAGAAAGAATCCATCAAAAAGAGTATGGGCGAGGAATTATATTCTAAGCAGGAATTGGACAAGGAACTTTCCAAAACGCAGGAACTCGAAGAAAAAAATAAGGAACTTGTAGGAAAGCAGGAAACTCTTGAAAAGGAATTACAGACTATGAGAGATTCCGCACCGGATGCAGATGCACTGAATCAGAAGATTGCAGAACTGACGACCACACTGGAAGCAGAACGTAAGGAGCGTGCAGAGAAAGACGAAAGGGCAAGGCTTGATGGTCTTGTAACAGATTTCTTTGCTGATAAGCATTTTGTTAATGCTATCACGGCAGACGCGATCAAAGCGCAGCTGGTCGACAAACTTAACTCTGATGAAGCACGCGGAAAAAGTATTTCAGATCTGTTTGACGCCATTGTCAAGGATGATAAAGGCAATTATAAGCCGGACATTCTCATTGATGATAAGACATTCCAGGCGCAGCAGAACCGCAGCCAGATTGTTGGAAATCCAATTAATCAGCCGGATGGGGCAAAACTTTCTATGGCTGAACTTATGAAACTCAAAAACAAAAACCCGGATATGGACATTACGCCATATCTGAACAGAAAGAAGGAGAAATAACACATGGCATTATTTGATTTGGTAAATTTCAATGGTGAAGTATTTGATGCGGCAGTGCGCGAGACTCCGAATCTGCGTTTAAATGAGCTGCTTCATTGCGGCGCGATCGTAGAGCGTGGCGAGTATGCATCTTTATTGCCAGACCAGAAGGGCGGTAACTTTATCACAACTCTGATTAAGGCGCGTTTATCTGGCAAGACCGTAAATTATGACGGCAAGACAGACATTACAGCAGAAGAGCGCGGCAATTACACTATGGGGCGTATCGTTGTCGGCAGGGCGCAGGGATGGACAGAGAAAGATTTTGTATCTGATATTTCGGGGGATGATTATTCCGCAGCAGCCGGAGAGGTCGCAGAGTTCTGGGATGATGTAGATCAGGATACGCTTCTTAGCACCCTTAAAGGTGTGTTCTCTATGAGTACCGGAGAGGGTAAGAAGTTCGTAGATGCGCACACCTACGATATTACTGCAGAAACAGAAAATACTTTCGGACCTACAACCCTTAACAATGCAATGCAGAAAGCACTCGGAGACAGAAAAGCAAACTTCTCTCTTGCAATCATGCATTCTGTGGTCGCTACAAATCTGGAGAATCTTAAGCTGCTGGATTACATGAAATATACAGATGCCGATGGTATCGAACGTGATCTGGGGCTTGCTACCTTAAACGGCAGGATCGTACTTATTGACGATACGATGCCGGCTGTGGAAGTTGCAGAATCTTCTAAGGGTGCGGGGGATGGATATACAAAATACACCACCTATGTTCTTGGCAACGGAGCAATCGAGTACACAAACTGTGGTGTAAAGGTTGCATCTGAAATGGATCGTAATCCGGCGAAGAACGGTGGAGAGACAACATTGTATACCAGACAGAGAAAAGTATTTGCTCCATACGGTATTTCGTGGAAGAACACAGGCGTGATCTCTCCGACCGGTGCACAGTTAGAGGCAGGAACAAACTGGGAAATTGCGCAGAACAACTCTTCTGATAAACCGGATTACTTCCCGGCAAGAGCGATCAACATTGCGCAGATCATTACCAGGGGGTAAGAGAGAGGGGGATCTCTGATGGGATACACCACATATGACTTCTACAAAGAAAAATATTATGGGGATTCTATCGAGGAATCCCTTTTCCCCAAGTGGGAAGATCGTGCATCTGACAAGTTGAATCAGTTGACCTACGGGCATATTGATGATGCTGCCAAGGAAGAATTTGACGAGAAAATCCAGAAAGCCACCTGTGCATTGGCTGATCTGCTCTACCAGATAGATTTCAAGACCAGTCACGCCAGTGACGAAAAGGGCGGAAATGTGAAGTCAATGTCCTCCGGTGGACGGTCTATCAGCTTCGGAACTAATGAGACACTGATTGATAAGGTGCTTGGGGATAAGGTAGCGCAGAACCGGTTGTGTTATGACACGGTATGTGAATACCTGTCCGGCACCGGATTATTGTATGCGGGGGTGTGATGATGCTTTTGAAAAGATTATTCTGCAAACACAAGATGATGCCGTATGGATATGTTGATGTGCATATTGGTGGAAATCATTACCAGCGCAAACATATTTGGAAGTGCGTTAAATGCGGTAAGGAGCGTGGCTTGTAATGGGATTCTTTGATAACAAGACTGTCACACTATTCAATCGCTCATTCAACGCGGAAACCGAAGAGGAAACATATTATCCGACCCTGCTCGAGGGTGTAGACCTTGTGGAAACCAAGGGAGCAAATGTCTCCAAGAGCGGCATGGACAGCGCGGATGCAGTGAAACTGTATGTTGATTTTGGCAATATTGCCAAACCATACCTTCCCCCGAAAGAGTGGGAAAACATGCCGGACAAATGCAAGCAGTACTTTTTGACATTTAATCCGGCACAGGATTTCTTTATCAAGGGGGATCATACGGGTACAATACTGCCGAAAAATGACGCCTATCAATGGCTGTTCGATCACTGTGACGATTGCTACAAAGTAACAACGATTGATAAATACGAGGATATTTTATCTCATTTTGAAGTTGGAGGCGTATAAATGGCAGAACCAGAAAAACTTACCATCCGGGATGCAGAGAACGCACAGAAAGGCATTCTTGCACTTGCTCTGGCATACCCGGACTATCCAAAGCTGTTTAAGGCTGACAATACGACGATAAGATGGAACTCCATCAGGGCGGATAGATCCATTGGATTATTCCCTATACAGGGGGCGGTATATTTGAAAAAGTATGTCAGTGGCAGCTATGTGGCGCAGATGCCTTTTCAGATACTTTATAAGTGTTCACCGACTACCAACAGGGCGAGTATTGAAGCACAGGAGATGTTGAATAATCTTGCGGCATGGATGGAAGAGAGCGGAATTGAGTTTAAAGACCCGCATCTGACATTACAGTCAATTACGAGGACATCCCCGGTATATGGTGGCGAGCAGGATGAAAAAACGGTTGTGTATGCCATTAATATACAGCTGAAGTATTTTTATAAAAAATAACAGGAGGAAGATACATGAAAACGAATTTACAGTTTTTCGCAGAAGATCGTACTAACATGGTGTCATTACTTGATATTGGTACTCTCATCGGCAGCACAGCCAAGATCGTAGAGATGGGCGAAGGCTACAAAGAGATCACAGAGGACTGGGGACCAAACACAGAGTCAACCCAGTACGTCAACATGAAAAACGCAAATAACACGGTAAAGGGATATGAGTTTTCGACAACACCGGAGCGTGATTACATGTCTGATGATATGCAGACTGCAATCGACACGATGTTCAAAATGTTCCCGACTGGAAAGCAGTGTGAGACATATTATTACAGATATTACAAAACAGACATTACAAAAAATACAGGCGATTGCATCCGCGTCCCGGTTACGGTGTGCCCGTCAAGCACAGGCGGCTCCGGCGGCGATACGCTGACATCTTCGATTCAGATCAACGGAAACGGTGCGGTAGAACTTGGAACGATCACGATCGCCGGTGATGGCACATTTACATGGGCGGCGAAAACGTCCGGTACATCAGGAAAATAATAAACGGTGTTAATCAAAAATTAGCATAATCGGGTGGGTTCCTTTCAGTCCTGCCCGATTTCTGAAAGGGTGGTAATTTATGGAAGAATTAGTATTAGACAGTGGTGTCAGAAAAATTGCAATTAAAAATGAGGACGGGGATGTCATTACCGTGTTGAGCATCAATGTCGCAGATGCCGACACAGCCGAGCGATTCGGACAGGTCATCAACAAACTGGAAAGAATCTCCGAGAACTGTGAGAAAGAGGCGGCAGCATGGAAGAAAGAACATGCACAGGATGAGGTAGATTCTGACAACGTTGATGTTGAGTCGGTTTTACAGGCAAACAGAATCCGGGTGAAGTACCTGAAACAGATTGCAGCAGAGATCGACGGTCTGTTTGGGGAAGATACGGTAAAGAACGTGTATGGAGATTTCACGCCGGACGAGACGGCACTGGTGGAATTTGTCGAGAAGATCATCCCGGTCATGAATAAACTCTTCGGCAAGCGTTACGAGATGACCAGAAAACGCTATAACTCCGGCAGAAAAGGAGCACGGGCATGATTAATGTCATGCTCGATCCGCTGCCTGAGGAATGGAACGGGTACAAGGTCAATACATCATTTCGTATCGGCATACAGGTATTCCTTGTGCAGTATGACAAAGAACTGAATGAGTATGAGAAGAGTGATGCACTGATCTATCTGCTGTTCGATGAACGGGAACACCCGGACGGGGATGATCTTCGTCAGTGTGTAGAGTGGTTTCTAAATGGCTGGTTCCATGACAAACCGGGATCATCAAAAGATAACCGCAGACTGGTAGATTACGACATTGACCAGTGGCGTATTTATGCAGACTTCCGGCAGATATACGGGATTGATCTTTCACTAGATGAAATGCACTGGTGGATGTTCAATGGTCTGCTCTGGAATATGCCTTATAAACAGTCATCGTTCCAACAGGTTATAGAGATCCGCAGGAAGAAAATCACATCCAAGATGGGAAAAGAAGAGAGACAGGCGATTAAGGAAGCACAGGAAATGTATGTCTTAGAACAGCCGGAAGAAAAGAAAGAGTATACCGAGGATGAAAAAGCAAAGATTGACGAATACGATCAGATGATGGCAGAGATCAGAGCAAAGAAGAAAGCAGAAAAGGAACTGGGATTAGTTTAGGGAGTGAGGATTGCGTATGGCTGGTGGGTATGATGGAGAAATCAGAATCAATACAAGAATTAACACAAATGAGTTCAACGCAGGAATAAACTCTATTGTGTCTAGTATTGGAAGAATTGCAAAAACATTAGGACTTGCTATATCAGCTACTGCATTTATAAGATTCGGAAAAGAAGCGATTGAACTTGCATCTGACTTAACAGAAGTTGACAACGTTGTGAATAAAGCATTTGGTAATATGCGCGGTGAAATGGATGCATTGGCAGAATCTGCTATCAAGAACCTTGGAATGAGTAGATTAATGGCATATCAGACTGGATCAACTTTTATGAGTATGGGAAAGTCAATGCTTACGAGTTCTGAGGATGCTAAGAATATGGCTCTGGAACTCACAAAGTTGACTGCTAATATGGCATCCTTTTTCAATGTATCACAGGATCTGGCAAGTATTGCCTTGAAATCCATATATACAGGGGAAACAGAAACTCTCAAGCAGTATGGCGTTGTCATGACCGAGGTAAACTTGAAACAGTTTGCACTTGAACAGGGAATAACAAAATCGTATTCTGCAATGTCACAGTCAGAGAAAGTAATGCTTCGTTATCAGTATGTTATGAGCCAGTTATCCTATATAGGTGATGATTTTATAGATACGCAGGATTCATGGGCGAATCAGACAAGAATTTTGTCTGAACAGTGGAAAGAATTCATGGGTATCATTGGAAATGGACTGATTACAGTATTAACACCGGTTGTCCAATTTTTAAATAAAATTGTTGCTGCCCTTATTAATGTTGCAAATACAATCAGTGCGATTATGTCAAAAATATTTGGCATTCAAATGCAGCAGATGAGTACAACGGCGTCGGCTGCGGAAGATGTTGCTGATGGATATTCTGATGCAGCAGATTCTATGGATGACTATGCAAACTCTGTATCGAACGCTGCAAAGAAGGCAAAAGGCGCGCTTGCTTCCTTTGATGAATTGAATGTTATATCGAAAAATCAGACGTCTGGCAGTGGGTCTGGTGGATCTGGTGGCACCGGTGGAACGGAAATAAAACCATTTGATACGTCAACTCAGGAGAGTGTTATAGATCAGCTTGAAGGTAAGTATAAGAAGTTTTTCGACTATCTTAAAAAGTTAAAAGATGATTTTATTAATGGGTTTCAAACTTCTTGGAATAATTTAGATGTTGACTCACAGGTTGAAAACATTAAAAAAAGTTTAGAGGGTATAAGAAAATCGCTTGTTGATATTTTTGCTGACAAAAGTGTATTGAGCGCAGCAGATAATTTTGCACAGACCGTTGTAACGTCTCTTGGCAGTATTAGTGCGTCTGTAATCAGTATTGGAACAACTATTGCAGAAAACTTTTTAGGGGGATTAAATAGCTATCTTGAAGAAAACTCTGGAAGAATAAAACAGTTTTTGATTAATTGTTTTAATATATCATCCGACATTACAACACTCATAGCTGAAGCATTTGAAACAATTGCAGATATTTTTTCTGTATTTGGAGATGAAAATGGACAGCAAATTACGGCGGATCTAATACAGATATTTGCTGATGCATTTTCTTTTATTACGGAAACTGCTTTAAAGTTTGTCAGAGACATGTTAGATATTCTCGTAACGCCAATTTCAGATAATAGCGAGAGTATTAAGAACACTTTGAATAATCTACTTGGATTTATCCAGCAGATAACAGGTGTTCTGAGTGATATTGTAAGACAAATAACAGATGGACTTACAGCTTTATATGATGAGCATTTAAAACCTTTTTTCGATTCCGTAAGAGACGGATTATCAGAGATAATGGCAGAAGCGTTGAAGTTATGGGATGAATATATTCAACCAGTACTGAATTATATTGCGAAATTAGTAACTGAAACGTATGAACAGCATCTAAAACCTGTTATAGACAATTTGATGGGATTATTAGGGGCGGTCATAGATTTGATAAAAACTTTATGGGAAGTAGTGTTAAAGCCTCTCATCATATGGCTAATGAATACTCTTGCACCGAAAGTATCTGACATTGCAAAAAAAGTAAGTGGATTTGTTTCAGCAGCAGTTGATATCATTTTAGATTGCATTAGTTTCGTGCTGAAAAATGCAGAAAATCTTATAAAAATTGTCACAGCACTTATTAATGGAGATTGGAAGGGGGCATGGAATGCTGCAAGAGATTTCGTTAAAGATGGAGCAAATGGAATTATAAAAATTATAGAAACAATGGTAAATAAAATCATTGATGGAATTAACACATTAACGAACGGATTTAATAGTATCGGTTTTGATGTTCCGGATTTCTTAGGAGGAGGCTCATGGCATCCTAGCATCCCGACAATTCCAAATGTAAATCTCCCACGTCTTGCCAACGGCGGTATCACAACCGGCAGCACTCTCGCAAACATCGGAGAAGCAGGACGCGAAGCAGTACTTCCGCTCGAAAATAACCTGTCTTACATGAAGCCGCTTGCAGAAATGATTGCAAGTGAGATGAAAGGCGTGCAGACGGTGCGGATCGTAGCGGACGAAGGAAAGATTTTCAAAATTGTAAAGGAAGAGGCAAACGACTATTACCGGAGAACCGGAAGTCCGGCATTTGACTTTTAGGAGAGGAGCGTATAAATGGCATACAGCGGATTTTTAATAAAAGTAGGCAATTACACAGTTCCTTTCCGGTATATAGAGGCAAAGAAGTATAAATGTGGGATCAAGGGACAGGATCTTGATTCTTACCGGGATGCGAACGGAGTATTGCACCGGGAGGCATTGAGCAATGTCTCAATTAAAACAGAATGGGAAACGCCGGGAGATATAGATGAGAAAGCATTGCGTGCACTGATGGATAACATCAGATCCCAATATTCCCATGCAATCGAAAAGAAATCGCTTGTTACCGCATGGATGCCAGAAATCGGTAATTATGTAACGATGTACTGCTATATGCCCGACGTGGAGTATCAGATAGATTATGCAGATGAATGGACAGTCCAGTATGGATCATTCCGGCTGGCATTTATCGGATATGGAGGTGTAATTGGATGATTGATTTTAAATATGCTGATTTATTTAAACAGAATAGCGTTGATGTCCAGCTTGAAATTATTTCCGATGATGGGAAAATCCATATCACAAATACAGAATTTCATGAGGAAGAGTTTGAATTAACAGAAAGCCTGTGTTCACAGTCTGAATTGACTTTTGGTGCTGTCGAAGCCGGATCTGTAAAATTCAAGGTATCAAATATTTTTCTTCCAATGAAAGGGAGATGGATGACCATCAGGATGATAATTGACGGGCACACAGATCAACCCTTTTTGATAGGAAGATTCAAAGGTTATTCCGATACGCCGACTGCTGACAGAAAATACCGAGATGTAGTGGCATATGATGCCCTTTATGACATTTTAAATGCAGATGTGGCAGCATGGTATAACACTGTCTTTCCATCCCATAAAGAGCAGCAAAAAGATAAAGATGGAAAAACTACGACTGTTACAGTTTATGATCCGGTCACAATGAAGCAATTCCGGGACAGCTTTTTTAAGCACTTCGGGATTGAGCAGGCTGACATTGATCTTATCAATGACAACATGTCTATTGAAAAAACAGTTGCGGTCACGCCATCCAGTGAGACAAGTTCTGATACAGAGGAATCGAGCACCATAGGCGAATCTATGAGCGGCAAAGAAGTGTTGTCCTGTATTTGTGAGATCAATGGCTGCATGGGGCATATGGGGCGCGACGGGAAGTTTCATTATATATATCTGGAGCAGAATATACAGGGACTTTATCCGAGAAACGATCTTTATCCGGCAGATGATTTGTTCCCAAGAGATCCGAAAAGCAACCGTATCGGGAAGGATTTATATATAACGGCTGAGTATGAAGATTTTCTTGTTAAAACAATCAATAAGTTACAGATCCGGGAGCAGAAGAATGATATCGGCGTGATCGTAGGTACTGGAGACAATGCTTATGTGATCGAGGATAATTTTCTTGTCTATGGAAAAGGCACAAAAGAACTGAAAGGCATTGCAAAAAATATTCTTTCCAAGATCAGAGGGATTGTTTACCGCCCGTTTACAGCGGACTGCAAAGGAAATCCGTGTCTTGAGGTCGGGGATGCAGTGCGGCTGCCGACCAGATATGAACTGATTGAGTCCTATATTCTGAAAAGAACCCTGAAAGGTATACAGGCTTTGCGTGATGATTTGGAAGCGGATGGGGAAGAGTACCGGACAAACAGGGCGAACAGAATACAGAAAAGTATTTTAAAGCTCAAAGGCAAGAGCAATGTGTTGGAGCGAACCATTGAAAAGACACAGAGTACGATCGAGAATAAAGAAGAACAACTGATATCACGGATCACGCAGACCGCAACCGAAATTCGCACAGAAGTTAAAAATACAACGGATGGTTTATCATCGAGAATCACGCAAAATGCGAGCAGTATTACAGCAGAAGTCAAAAGGGCACAGGGGCAGGAAGTTGAACTTGCGGCAGCCATTAAAATCAATGAGGATAAAATTACTGCGGAGGTTACCAGGGCAAGTAAAACAGAGGGAGAGTTATCCGGCAAAATAGAAGTGACTGCAGAAGAGATTCGTTCGGAAGTGAGTGCTTCCCTCAACACATGGGACTGGGATGAAAGTAAATATAACATTATTTATTTCGGGCATGGAGATCAAGGGCATGGATATAAACCGAGTAGCGATATCGAGAATAAGTGCTATCTGAATCTGGATAATGGTACTATTTGGCAATGCGTAAAGGTTGCGAATTCCACTTATGCGTGGGAATATCGTGCTAATGCTAAATTGATAGCAAATAGCATGACAAGTGCCTTCAAGCAGACATCACGGGAAATTAGCACGAAAGTGCAGAAAGATAATGTTATTTCATCTATTAATCAGACTGCGGAATCTATCAAAATTAAAGCATCGAAGCTACAGCTTGATGGAGACACAAGGATTACCGGAGGAACGATTCGTATTGAAACAACGGAATCTGTTGACAATATTATCCAGTTAAAACGTCCTGGGACGCTTGTAAAAATGGGAAATGATGGTATGTATGCTGAGGCTGACACGCGGTCTGCGGTGTTTCAGTATTCCAATATTACAGTGCAGGATAGTGCTGGTGGAAAAGATGCTGCAGGAAATACAGTTGCAACGATAGCTCAAATGCTATCATCTGGAAAAGGAATTTCTTCCTATGGCTGGGAAAGTTATTCTGATCGACGTTTAAAACATGGAATAAAAGCGCTTGATAAGAAAAAAAGTGCAAAAGTTATATTGAAACTTGTACCATGTGAATTTATATATAACTTCGATAAAAGTGAAACCGTTAGGCATGGATTTACGGCACAGAATGCAATGGAAGCAGTTGATAATGAGTGGGAAGTATGTGGAAAGAACAATGTTGATGGAACAGAATATTACACACTCGACAAAACGAATCTGATCGCTGATCTGGTTGCAACAGTGCAATTACAGCATGAAGAAATAAAAGAATTGAAGGAAACGGTAGGTATTCTATGATAAATGCAAAAATTCGGGAATTTGAAAACGACATTATAAATTATGCAAATTTGTGTGAGGATGTCCCAATCGAAGCTAAGTACCTAGTGTTTAAGGATATTCTGCAGCAGATTAAGGAAGAAGCAAACAGACATGTTATAGCCGAACGGGAGCAGATGAAGCTTGCAAAGGAAAGGGAGAGTGAGGACCATGAACAAAGCGCATAGTGCTATTAATTGGGAGAATTACCCGAGTGATGAAACACCGCTTAATGAAAGCAATCTTAACAAAATGGACGCAGCTATTGGCGTTATTGATGATCGTGTAATCACTCTTGATACCACAAAAGCCACGAAAACAGAGGTAGCAACTCTTGTTGCAGACGTGACATTCGAGGAATCGACGGGAATTATCACAATCACGAAAAAGAACGGTTCCAAAGTTATGATCGATACGCAGATGGAGAAGATCGCGATCAACTTCGATTATAACCCGACTACACAGCAGATTATTTTGACTCTGATCGATGGTACGAAGCAGTACATAGACCTGTCGGCACTGATTACACAGTATGAGTTCCTTAATTCTGATACGGTAGCTTTTTATATTGATAAGGATGGAAAAGTGTCTGCCATCGTCAAAGAGGGTAGCATCGAGGAAAAACACTTGGAGCCAAACTATCTTGCAAAAATTAAGGTGGAAGTAGCAAAGGCAGAGTCAAGCCAGCAGGCAGCGGCAATGTCTGAAATAAACGCCAAAGCAAGTGAGAATGCCGCAAAAGCCAGTGAAACAGCGGCAAAAACATCCGAAACCAATGCCAAGGCGTCCGAGACAGCGGCAGCGAAGTCAGCTACGGCGGCAGAGGCATCCGAAAGCAACGCAAAAGTCAGTGAGACATCCGCCAGTGAATCATCCGCCACAGCCACGGAGAAAGCATCATCCGCCAGTCAGTCAGCTGATACAGCAACCGAAAAAGCAGATATTGCAACTCAAAAGGCTGCGGAGATCATCGGTAAGGCGGAATCTGCAGCAGATAGTGCAACTAAAGCACAGAGTTATGCCGTTGGTGGTACCGGGAGCAGAGAGGGCGAGGATTCTGACAATGCGAAGTATTATTTTGAACAGGTAAAAGATGTGTCTGAAGCTATTAAGGGCGGATTGCAGCCGAGAGGAACAGTTGCATTTGCAGATCTTCCGGCACTTGCGGATGTCAATGCCGGATGGATGTACAATATTTCAGATGAATTTACGACCACCGCAGATTTTAAAGAGGGAGCGGGCAGCACAGTTCCGGCGGGAGCAAACATTTACAAAACATCAGATGATAAATGGGATGTGCTTGCCGGAACTCCAGTTACCGGAATCAAAGGTGTAAATGAAGATTCTTTCCGCAGGGGCAATGTAGAACTCACAGCAGAAAACGTCGGTGCAGTACCAACCGGCGGAGATACAGCAGAGAATACAGCAACTTTTACGAGTAGTGATGTGGCAGACGGATCAGCGTCAGCGTGGACGACTGTATCAAAATTATCAAGCGGCGAAAAACACTCTTCAATTTTTGCAAAGGTGTCACAGATGTTCAAGAATGTGCGGTATCTCTATAAAATGCTTGGAACGACAGACATTTCTAAGATTGGGAATGGTACTTGTACCGGGGCGATATCATCGTTAAACAGCGGTTTAGCAAATAAGTATTTTATTAAAATAATGAAAAGCGACTGGTCTGGAATTATGGGTTCGCTTATGCCAATGTTTAATATTAATAATGATAATATGATAGATCTCATTGCACACAACGAGCAGAATGATACTTATCCTGGCGTACGAGTTGCCCGTGCTAGTGCAGATTATGATGGTAATAACATTCCAGACACATATTTAAAGAAATCCGACGCCAAAACCATGTTCAATACCGGATACCGTCAGGTAAGCAGTAACGAATTTAATAAATACTTCTCCGATACATGGAGTTATGCAGGTGCGGACGGATTATCTATTGATTCCGGAACGTGGCTGGTAAATTATTACTGTTGGGTTTCTGAAAGTTCTACTGTGGATGTTGTATCATTAAAAAGTACCGTCGATCAGGCGATTGGAATCACCGCCCCAAACAGCGGAAACGGTGGCACGTGGCTGACCATGCATGAAATAATATCTGGTAAGGCAATTACCAATTTAAAATTTTTAATAAAAGTACCAAAAGCTGTGACATTTGGACAGATCAGTACAAAGATAACTGCTATAAAACTGTGTTAAATATTAAATATATAAAACGCAGACCTTAATCCTTATTGTCTGATAAGCTTGTGAAAAAACGTAAAATGAATATGGGACGTTATAATAAGTTGCTGAACCGACTATAACACCTATGTTATCTGAACCATTGCCAGCCATGGAGGCATCGTTGTGTGGACCGCCGCAGATAAAACCGCCAAGAATTGTGTGCCCCTGTGCTATTAAATTATCAATTTCAGTGGTTTTTCCGCCGACATATCCCCAATAGGTATATTTAGGGAAAAATGCTTTGCTTTCATTGGTAGTAATGCCTTCGAACTCTATAACAATGGATTTCACCTTGTTTTTTTCAATAATATTATCAACCTCTGTCTGTGTATAATATTTCTTTAAACTGCTGTTTTACGAACAAAGCGGACAACTTGGCACAAAAGAAAAACTATGTAGAAATATAATAAAATCAAGAGCCTAAGAGCCGATTACATGACCATGTGTTGTGTAGCCGGCTCTTTTAAATAACAAGCCTTCGGGCAGAAAGAGAGGAAAAATTTATGAAATTTGACAAAATCAACATGATCTATGGACTGATCGCAACAATCGGGGCGGCACTATTCGGCGAGTACTGGTTTTTATTTGCCGGATTCCTGATCCTGAATGTGATCGACTATGCAACCGGGTACTGCAAGGCAAGATTCTATAAAAAGAATGAGTCCAGTGCGATCGGCGCAAAGGGAATCTTTAAAAAGGTATGGTATTGGGTTGTAATTGGACTTGCCTTTTTCATATCAAATTGCTTTGTGGCAATGGGCGAGGTCATAGGCGTGCAGCTTGACTTTGTGCTGCTGTTTGGATGGTTTACCCTTGCTACATATTTGATAAATGAAATCCGGAGCATCTTGGAAAATCTGGTAGAAATGAACGTGAAAGTACCGCAGTTTTTAATTGCCGGACTCGATGTGACACAGAAATTGCTTGACACCAAAACAGAGATTAAGGAAAGCGAGGAATAATTATGGCAAATAGAAGAATCGGACAGGCTGGTCTTGCACTTATTAAACAGTTTGAAGGCTGCCGGCTGATAGCCTATCAGTGTTCTGCAGGTGTGTGGACGATCGGGTACGGTCACACAGCAGGCGTACATAAAGGAATGAAGATCACACAGGCGCAGGCAGAAGAGTATTTAAAGCATGATGTGGCAAAGTTTGAAAAGTATGTCAACAATCCGTCCTATGTCCCATTTACAGACAAACTTAATCAGAATCAGTTTGATGCACTGGTCAGCTTTGCTTTTAACCTGGGGCAGGGCAACGTGAAAAAGCTGTGTACAGGCAGAGTAATGAATCAGATCCCGTCTGCAATGCAGCAGTACTGTAAGGCTGCCGGCAAAACATTACCGGGATTACAGCGGAGAAGAAAAGCCGAAGCAGCTCTCTATAATAAGAAAGTAGAGAGTTGCACCGGTGTAACCACTACCACAGTGAAAGAAAGTGAGGATTACAGTATGAATACAATTAAAAAAGGCAGCAAGGGAAAATCAGTTAAGGTATGGCAGATCATCATCGGTACGACGGCGGATGGCAATTTCGGCAGCGGTACGGAGAACATGACAAAGACTTGGCAGAAGAACCACGGATTAACTGTGGATGGAATTGTTGGTAAGATGAGTTGGAAAGCGGGGCTGGAATCACTGTAGGATAAATAGAGCCAATGCAGAAAAAACTGTGTTGGCTCTATTTATTATAAACAAAAATAATATGCAAAATATTATTTTTTCGGAATATTTAGCCGATATTATCAATATAATAAGTGATATATAGATAGATATTGACAGCAATAAAATAGATATTGACAAAAATAAAAATAATATATATAATAAATTAGCTGTCGTAGAAAATTACTTTATTTTGAATAGATGCTAGTAGGCTAGCGTGCAACTGAGGCAAAGACCTCGTAACAAGAGATTTAATCTCGTAGATGAAAAAGGGCTATATTGTATATAGCCCTTTTTCGGTTATCTAATAATCTTGCAGAGGATAAATATGGAGAACACGGTTAAATTTAGTGAATTATACATAGGAACGCCAGATGGGGAAACAGAAGCTAAGAATTCTATGTTTGAGCAGCTTTTTTGTGATTATAATAACCGATATGAGGAATTAATGAAGGTTTCGGCTAAGTTTTTGGTTATCGGAAGTAAAGGGAGCGGGAAAACTTATTTGGCGAATTATATTTGCAAGAAGAATGATAAAAACGGATATGCAAAGATGATTAGTGGCAAGGACTTTCTTATTGAGAAATTAGGGGAACTTTCACAAGAAAATATGGAAGCTGGGTATATGTATGCATTCTGTAGTTGGTACATATATAAGAAAATAGCAGAAGTTCTAATAAATTTGCATCCCAAAATGTCAAGATATAATATAATCTCACCATATTTTAAATTAAGAAAATTTTATGATGAGTACAGTGGCAAAAACGATGTGTTTAAGATAATACACAAAACGACAACGAATGGAATAACAAGAGAACATGGAGTGGGAGAAGCATATAGCAAAAATAATGAAGCTGTATCCACTGAAGCAAAAAACAATGTTAAGTTCTTGAGCGTAAGAAAAAAAGAAACAGTTTTTGAGTTTGAAAAAAAGAAATTTTATGAGTTGTTAGATAATTTTGAAAGTCTTATTTTGCGCGCCACTGATAAAAAGCAGGTAATTTGTTTAATAATAGATGATTTAGATGAATTAGATAGAACCATCAATGAACATCCGGAAAATAATGTTACTATTAATTTGATAAAGGCAGCAAAGGAAATTAACAATAAGTTTTACGAGGAAGGGAAAAATGTAAAAGTCATTTTGTTAGTTCGAAGTGATATAATAAATAAATTGCAAATGTATGACATGAATTTATCTAAAATAAAGTCGTCATGTGGCATAGAATTATATTGGCTAACAAATACGCAAGTATCTCCAGAGCAACATCCGTTAATGCATTTAGTTTTGCATAAAATAAAAACGTCATGCCCTAAATTGCAAAATTATACAGAAAAAGAATTATTTGCGATGCTATTTCCTGATAAGATTGATGGTAAGGCACCGCTTGACTTTCTCTTGGATCATAGTTTTGGTAGACCTAGAGATATTATAACCTATTTAAATCATGTGATAGAACAATACCCGAATAACACTGCGTTTACAGCGGTGGAACTAAAAAATGTAAAAAAATTGTATGCATCTGATTTTTATGATGAATTAGTAAATCAAGCATATTATCATAGAACACCCGATTATACAAAAGAGTGCATTGCACTTATTGCTGGATTAAAACGTAATTCATTCACTGTCGAGCAAGTGAAAAAATATTTCGAGGAAAATAAGCAGATATTTCCTCACATACCCGATTATAAAGAAGCGCTTAAGTTTTTATATGAAATGGGCGTGATTGGTAATGTTTGGAATTCTGGCAAGAATTCAAGCTGGTCGTATAGAAAAGATTCGTTGGACGATATTGACATGACAAAAAAGATTACTGTTCATTATGGAATAAGGAAAAAGTTTTCCATCAATTGATGATGTGTATTTATAAAATATTGCACGATAAGGTGTTATGTTCGCTATATAATAAGGAAAGAATACGAACTTGATTTCAGATATAAGAAAGAATAATGTCCGCAAAATGTCCACAAATGTGTCTCAAAGTACCGGAAATAAAGGAAACGCATCTTGACTTTTAATCAAGTTGTCCGGGGTTCGAATCCCCGATGTCTCACGATTTGAAAACGCGGAAGTGTTGATTTTTCAGCACTTCCGTTCTTTTTTATGCTTTTTCGATTGGGTTGGGTGTGGGTTGGAGAGTATCTGTTTTTTTCATGTCCACATTGTGTCCGCAGGATCATGTATCTTATGGATGGCAAGTTAGTGTAATGATAATGTATGCCAAGGGAGGCAAAAATGAGCCAGTTTTCATCAGATAAACCACAAGTATTTATTCCGCCTGCGTTTGAAGATTTTCGGGGATATCTGTCTGTTCCGTATGACAGGGATGTTCCATTTCAGGTCTGTCAGATCAACCAGGGATACAGCAGAGAGGCATTTACGCTGCGGGGACTGCATTTTCAGATGGGGGAGCATGCACAGGCAAAAATGGTTTCCTGCCTGCATGGTTCGATTTTTAATGTTGCCGTGGATTTAAGACCGGGAAAATGTTTTGGGTATTCATACAGTGAAGTTTTATCTTTTGAAAACCGGAAAATGATGTATATTCCAAAGGGGTTTGCCCACGGGTATCTGACATTGGAGGATGATACACTGATGCAGTGGTGTGTGGATCAGGATTTTTGCGGGGAGGCAGCACAGGCCGTGCGGTATGATGACCCGGATCTCGTCTGGAAAGGCGAAGCATGGCCTAAGGGAGAATATATCATTTCAGAAAAAGATAAAAATGCCATGTGGCTGGGAGAGCTGCTTTTAGACAGATAAGTATATTTAGAAAAAAGTAGATTTTTGCTGTATAGGAATTGATATTTAGACAGATAAAAGAAAAATACCCCGGGCAGATGCCCGGGGCATATATTTCTGGCAGTCAGTCTGCCGGAAAAGTGCACAAGCTATTATTAACAACCGAGGTTAAAATATTTGCAGATAGCATTAAATAACTCGGAACAGCTATTGAAATTAAAACACATAGTTTCGTCCTCCTTATTTTTATTTTGATTGCGATGATCCTGCAATCTTTTGTGTGTATCGGCCGATCACATAAAAGATTGTAACAATTATGTAATATTTTCGCAATAGGAGCATTATGGCAGGAATGGAAGGGATTAGGATGTGGGTTAGTTGGGAAAAAATAAAAGTATCAACCAAATATCTGTGATAAAAGGCTTGTGGTATGACCAGATTTTTGCTAATATGGTCAAAGATAAATGAAAGGTGGTATTTTGGTATGCATATGGCAGATGCGTTGGTTGCACCGGCAGTTGCAACAACAATGTATCTTTGTTCAGCGGCGGCTGGCGGATATTCAGTAAGACAGGTAAGGGCATTAAATGAACCTAAAAAGGTTCCGGTTATGGGGGTGATGGGAGCGTTTGTTTTTGCAACTCAGATGATCAATTTTACGATTCCGGGAACAGGGTCATCCGGACATCTGTGTGGTGGTATGCTTCTCTCCGCACTGCTTGGACCGTATGCGGGATTTCTTACGATGATCGGAGTCCTTTTGATACAGTGTCTGCTGTTTGCAGACGGAGGGCTTTTAGCGCTTGGCTGTAATATATGGAATATGGCATTTTATGGGTGCTTTATCGGGGCCCTGCTGATCTGGAAACCGATGATGCGCCGTGGGGCATCCAAAAAGAAAATCGTTGCAGCATCTGTACTTGGCTGTGTCCTGACGCTGCAGCTTGGAGCATTTTCCGTTACATTAGAGACGTTAGCTTCCGGTATCACGGAGCTTCCATTTCAGACATTTGTTGCAGTGATGCAGCCGATCCATCTGGCAATCGGTCTGGTAGAAGGACTGATCACGGCAGCAGTGCTTTGCTTTGTCTATGATGCGAGACCGGAGCTGCTTTGGGGAACGGATGAAAGTACACAGAGACAAAAAGCACGTTTTTCTTTGAAAAAGACAGTTGCGATCCTTGCAGTTTTAACCGTTTGGATCGGTGGAGGTCTCTCTTTGTTTGCTTCGGCAAATCCGGACGGACTGGAATGGTCTATGGAAAAGGTTGCAGGAACCACAGAGTTAGATGCAAAAGGAACAGCATATAAGACGGCAGCAGAGATTCAGGAGCATACAGCGCTGCTTCCGGATTATGCATTTAAAAACAGTGAGAGCATGGCAGGAACATCGTTTTCGGGTGTGGCAGGAGCTGCGGTAGTTGTGGCTGTCTGTGTTGGAGGCTGCTATTTGTTTAAATTTTTTGGAAAGAATCAAAAACATGAGTAAAATTCAAAAGGCAGTTTCTGAGATCAAAAGTATCGAGGAACTGGCAAATGAAGACAGGTGGGTGAACCAGGTTCACCCACTTGTAAAATTGTGTGTGACAATTTTGTATATAGGGACGGTCGTTTCCTTTTCGAAGTATAACCTGAGCGGACTGCTTGTGATGGCAGTTTATCCGGTTATTCTTTTTATTATGAATGATATTTCGGTGAAGGATGCGCTGTGGAGAATGCGGGTCGTGCTGCCGCTTGTCTGTGTGGCAGGAATATTTAACTCTTTTTTTGACAGGCATCCTGTCATGACAGTGGGACAGATTGAAATTACCGGCGGAGTGATTTCCATGCTGACGCTGATGTTAAAAGGTGTTTTTACGGTTTCGGCATCGTATCTTCTGATCGCTACGACGACGATTGAAAAAATCTGCTGTGCACTTGAGATATGCCATCTTCCAAAGTCTCTTGTGATGCAGGTGTGGCTGATCTACCGGTATATTTCCGTTTTGCTGGCAGAGACGCAGAGGGTCGTGCAGGCGTATGAACTTCGGGCACCGGGACAGAAGGGCATTCATTTTAAAGTGTGGGGATCGCTGATGGGCCAGATGCTGCTTCGGAGTATGGATCGGGCGGAGGTGATCTATGAGAGTATGTGCCTGCGTGGTTTTGATGGGGTATTCAGATTAAAAAAAGAGATACGGTTTTGTGCCAGGGATGCAGTGTATCTTGTTTTATGGATCGTGATATTTGCTGTATTGCGGTATTTTGCGGTTGGACAGATGATAGGAACGATGTTTTAGCAGTCAAAGAAAGTTGACGGTTCTGTGACAGATTGAAAAGAGAGGACATAAGTATATGGGACAGATTAATATAGAAGTAACACATCTTTATTTTTCTTATGAAAAACAAAACCCTATCCTGCAGGATATTTCATTTACAGCAGACGGACAGGCATCGATTGGTGTGGTCGGCGCAAACGGGGCGGGAAAGTCCACACTTTTAAAATTACTTGTCGGTCTGTATTTCCCGGACTCCGGAAGTATCCGCATCGGGGATGTGCCGTTGCAGAAAGAAACGTTAGCACAGATCAGAAAAATAGCTGGCTATGTATTTCAGGATTCTGAGAGTCAGCTTTTTATGCCAAATGTATACGAGGATGTGGCATTTGCCCCGCAGAATTACGGCCTTCCGGAAGAAGAGGTCGCATACAGAACGAAAATGGCGCTTGCTGCAGTCCATATTGAGCATCTTGCAAAAAAACCGATCCACAAATTATCGGGTGGGGAAAAGAAACTGGCAGCGATTGCGACAATCCTTTCCATGAAACCGGATATTATCCTGATGGATGAGCCGTCGGCGGCACTTGATCCGCAAAACCGCAGAAATCTGATCCGGGTATTAAATGAATTTTCTTATTTGAAACTCATAGCTTCGCACGATCTGGATTTTGTGTGGGATACCTGTGACAGAACGATTTTATTGTCTGAGGGCAGAATTGTGTGTGATGGGGATACCAAGGAGATTTTAAGTGATCGTAAGCTGCTGGAGACACATGGCCTGGAACTGCCGTTATCTTTGTACCGAAAGTAAACTGCCGTTATTTACTCTGAGCAGCAGAGGTGCGGGCTAAGATGCAGGTGAAAAAATACTTGCAATTTTGTGAGTGCTAAGATATAATGGCAAAGTGGTTCGCGGGTGTGGCGGAATTGGCAGACGCGCTAGATTTAGGTTCTAGTGTCCCCGACGTGCAGGTTCAAGTCCTGTCACCCGCATTGATTTAAAATAGCCGGAAAGTCGAGATTTTATTGTAAAATCAAGGTTTTCCGGCTATTGTTTTAATCTAAAATACTCGAATATGTATGATTATGAGTTGCATGGATTGGTGATCTGTATAGTAATACACAGCAGAATTATACGGGATATGAACACAGTAAAAAGTGAAACAGATTTTATATGAAAAAGGCAGATAGAAAATCAGCAAAAAAAATATATAGGGAAAAAGCAGGGGGAATTTTGCGCGTATTGACCAGGAATGAAGGGTAACCTCAGATGGAATGCTGATAACTGGATTGTTTATAAAAATGCATAGATAAAAAAGTTAAAGCGAAATCCCTGTAATAAAAGTAAAATAATTGAGGAAATTTGTATAATATGGTACAATAACAACAAGGAGTTTACAAACATGATATATAGAAAAATCTATACATCATGTTTGTAAGTTCCGTGAGATTAAAGTATGTAAGTGGGAGGAATAATTTATGAACAATGTGAAAGTACAGACGAAGCTGATTATCGTAATGCTGACGACGATAGTGGCGCTGGTGTTGTGTGCCATTATTTCATCGGAAAGCATGAAACAGCTGCAGAGTAAAGCACTGGAAACGCTGGAAGCAGATGAGCGCGCATCTTACGACGAACAGATCAAACAGCAGGTGGACAATGTGATTTCGCTCTGCCAGACAATTTACGATCAGTATCAGGCTGGTGTGTATACGGAAGAGGAAGCAAAGAAATTGGCAGCAGATGAGATCAGACAGCTTCGTTATGGAGATGCCGGATATTTCTGGGTGGATCAGTATGACGGAACCAATGTGGTGCTTTTAGGAAATGACACGGAAGGCACCAATCGTATGGAGACGAAAGATGCCAATGGATACCAGATGGTAAAAGAGATCATCCGTGTCGGTCAGGAGGCAGACGGAGGATACACGGATTATGTATTCCCGAAAGAAGGAGAGACAGAACCTTCTCCGAAGCGTTCCTACAGTAAGGCATTTGAACCGTTTGGATGGGTGATCGGAACCGGAAATTATACGGATTATATTGATGATCAGGTAGCATCAATTGAAAAAGATTTTTCTTCTTATGTTACAGGCAGGATGACACTGTTTATTATCTCAACGTTGATTGAGGGAATAATAGTAGTTTTATTGCTGATTATGATCATTATCAGCATCATCAGACCACTGAAAAAATGTATCAGTTCCATCGGTGTCATGGAACAGGGCGATTTTTCACAGGCAATGGGAACGGCACTGTTAAAGCGCCGCGATGATTTTGGAAAACTCGCAGCATCTTTAGAGTCCATGAGAAATGAGATGAGCGGACTGATCGGTGAGGTCAAGAGTCAGGCAACTGAGATCACCAGAATGGTACAGGAGATCGATGATAATATTCAGGCATTAGACGAAGAAATCGAGAATGTTTCCGCAACGACGGAAGAGCTTGCAGCGGGTATGGAAGAGACAGCGGCTTCCTCCGAAGAGATCAATGCAATGTCCCATGAGATCGAAAGTGCAGCAAAGAGTATTGCAACACGTTCACAGGACGGTGCAACGGAAGCAGATGATATCCGTGACCGTGCCGTAGGTATTAAAAAGACAACAACAGAAAATGATGAGCGTACCAAGGCAATCCATGCCGAGATCAATGAGGGACTGACAAAAGCACTTGAAGATATCAAGGTAGTCGATCAGATCGGTGTTCTTGCAGAGTCCATTATGGAGATTACCGGACAGACCAACCTGTTAGCACTCAATGCTTCAATTGAGGCAGCGCGTGCAGGAGAGGCAGGAAAGGGATTTGCAGTTGTTGCGGATGAGATCAGGGTACTTGCCGAGCAGTCAAAGGCAGCAGTTGTACATATCCAGGATGTGACAAAGAATGTTGTGGAATCGGTAACAAATCTTGCAGACGGAGCAAAGAAGTTGTTAGAGTTTGTTGGAACCGACGTGGTAGACAGCTTTGCGGGATTCTCCGATATGGCGGATTCCTACAGCAATGATGCAGGAAGTATTGATGCACTGGTAACAGACTTCTCAGCATCCTCAGAGCAGCTGTTAGCATCAATCAACGGTGTTATGGATGCCATCGGCGAAGTAAGCAAGGCAGCTACGGAGGGAGCAACCGGTACGAACGATATCGCAGAGAAGACAGGTGTTGTGGTAGAGAAGGCAGCCGAGATTAAAGAAAAAGCGGAAGCAGCTCATCATGCAGCAGATAAGTTACAGCAGAACGTAGAGCATTTTATTGTATAAGGAATAAAAGTAAATAAGAAGAAATTAACAGGCACAAATAATAAAACAGCGGGTAACAACAAGAAAAGAAGTTGTTATCCGCTGTTTTATTTATGACACATGAGATTTACTCACCCTGGTAATTGTTTCGTACATACTGTTCGACCGCTGTATTATCCTCTGGCATACGGCAGCCGACGATAAAGACGTTCTCATTGTCTGTGCTTCGGATGATATGACCTTCTAACTGGCGGGCATTTTCCACCGGAAGATCAGGAATCGATAAGGTGATATCAGAACCGATCGCACTGGAAAAGAAATTATCACGGACACTGAATGCAAAGCCGCCGGCACTGATGTTGATCATCTGACCGTTATATTGTTTACCGTTCTGTTTTACCGTGATCGTACATTTGTTAGAGATCGGCATACGAGGATATTTACGCCGGTTAACAACCTTCGGGTTGGTTGTAACTGTAATCTTATACATATCGGACGACTGACCACGCATCGTGGTGATCTCAGCATTTTCCCAGATATACAATGCGTTTGTCACGGAGATCTGCAGTTCGTAGGTAAAATTCCTGTTTCTGGTATCGATTGAACTTCCGGAAGGAACATGCAGACGTGCCGTGATTCCACCATCTAAGGATTCTGTCACTTCGCCGTGAGCGGTGAAAGAAGAGCTTCCGTTCTTTGCAATCAGGATGACTTTCATGCCGGGTTTGGCATCGCCAATTCCCATGAAACCACCGGTACCAAGCTCACCCATCAGTTTTCCGACAATGGTTTCGATCTTGTTTACGTTGATGGCAGATTCTTCATATTTACTCAGCATGGTGCGGGAAACATCGTCTGACTGGTTGATGCATTTTGTCATGACATCCATGGTATCACAGACCTGTTTCATGTTGTCAACCATATCGTGATTGGAAGATTCCACATCTTTCATGGCACCGTCGATTACCTTGATATTTTCACCGAGTGTTGTGGAATCGTTGGTAATACTTGTAACACTGTCTTTTACGAGTGTTAATTTTTCACGTGTTGTCTGGATAAGTTCAAGTGTCTGCGTGATAGACTGTGTCATTTTTCCGGAAGTCTCATCTAAATGGGTCAATGCATCACGAATGCGGCCGGAGGAATTTTTGGTCTCCACGCTGAGCCCCTGAATCTGGTCAGCTACAACGGCAAAGCCTTTTCCGGCAGCACCGGCTCTGGCGGCTTCGATGGAGGCGTTTAAGGCGAGGAGGTTTGTCTGGAAAGTAATTCCTTCGATCGTTCCGGTCTCTTCCTTTACCATATCAAAATCCTGTTTGAAGTTCTCTAAAACCTGTTCGACATGCGCGGACAGATCAGCCATTGTGTTGGTGGTTGTCACAACATCGGCAAGCTCTTCGGCACTTAAGTTTGCATGCTCGATGGATTCCTGAATCAGATTTACCATCTTTTCGATCAGAGCTGCCACATTTTGCACCTGCATGTTGATATCGGAGGTTTTATCCATGGAGGACATCGTTTTTGTATAAAGAATATCGTTATTCTGGGTAAGCTCTTCCATACTTTTTACAACGGAATCAGCTCCTTGCCTGTTTTCATCAGCAAGTTCGCGGACAACAGTGACACCATCAACAATGGAACTGCTGGCGCCTTTTACCTGTCCGACTGTTGTTACCACGCGGTCTAAATTGTCCCGGATGGAGTTGACGAGTGCACCGTCAGATTCGTTTAAATGGTCAATGGAAACAACGTAGCAGATATAGCAGAGCAATATCGTGGAAATCTGAAGATAGTAATCGTTCAGTACGATACTCGGGTTGATTCCATACATATTATGTAAAACAAGATGGACAATTACGATGATCTCATTGGCAATACCACACCGGATCATGTACTTGCGATCCTTAAAAAGAATCAGCATACTTGTCAGAGGCAGGATATAGCCGAAAGCGATCGCGGAATCCGTGGTAAGGATGACGTAAGTATAAAACGAACCGTAACCGACGGCAACGATTTCCTTGTATACAGAAGAAGCTTTTCCATTGATCTTTAGTACGAGAATACCAATGAAAAAGGGAACCCATGCCATGAGAAGAAAGGTTGTGTAATATTTTGCGGAGTGAAGCCCCTGGGATGTCTCAGAGCCATAGGACAAAGTCATGATGGCGATTAAGATCAGCCAGACCGTACGAGCTTTTGCATTTGACTTTGCTTTGAAATACAATTCGTTATACTCCATAAAATCTCTCCATTCCTGCCCGTTTTTCAGGGCATCATAAGTTTGTGCGTAAGCACAAATCTTGCGTGTGAAAAATCTTATTTTTCACACTATTTTCATTCTGTGTAAGTTAGGACTAAAGTAACACCTTTAATCAGATTTTAAGTTTATAGCGGGGTACTGTCAATCCTTTAAAGCAATAAAGACTGAAAATGATCTTTTTCCTTTTCCCAGTTCTCATTAAGCCAGTCCACGACCTGGAGCTTTCCGTCCTCTGTAAAAGGAAAGGTGGCAGAGCTTTTTAAGGAATCATCTGTGACTGCAAAGTTATAGGGACCCGGCCAGTAAGTGGCACGGAAAATGTCATGATCGGACTCTTCCTCATGGTCCTTCTGGATCAGGTAGCGCATGCCTTTGTAGCTGCCGGTAAATTTTTCTTTTTTATAGAAATTAAGGTTTAATATGTCCTCCGGTGTGATCATGGTGATGTCTCCTTTATAAATAAAAATGAATGGGATTACAAAGTATCTCTATTATAACAGCTGCAGACAGAGATGGAAAGCAGCATAACGGTGAAATGCATATAATATAGAAGAAACAGGAAAAGGTGAAATCTATAACGGAATATAAATATTCCCAATAATTAAAATAATGAAAAAAAATTCATACATTTAGGAAGGTTCTTGAATGATAATGCAAAAGAATGGAAATTAGTAGAAAAAGCGTTATATTTATACATGTCTGAAAATGAGAAAAAGTATTGACAAAAAACGGCTCGCATGTATAATAAAAAAGTGTTGTTCGTCGGGAACAAACAGTTGTATATTTTTAAAGTGCAACGGGCAAAGAGGTCTGTTGGCACTTTTTTTGCTTATACAAAAATATTTTAGCGCGATAACGTGCTACAACGATAATGTTATAAAGACGCCGTGGCGTTTTTATATAGAACAATTTTCTATAAGGAGGAACTATTATGAAAAAGAAACTGATTTCTCTTTTTCTGATCGGTGCCATGACTACCGGAATGGTAGCAGGATGCGGTTCAGGAAACAGCAATGCTGATGCGGGAAACAACGCTTCTTCTGACAACGCTGCTGTAGAGGGAACAGAGGCAGCTGCAGACGGCACAGAGAGTACTTTTAACGGTACTTACAGCAACAAACAGGTAATCTTAGGCGAGAGTTCTGAGACAAGTGGAGATATTACTCCATTCTGGGCAAACGGTGCTTCTGATTACGATGCATTCAAATTAGTTACAGGTATGGCTCCGATCGACAAAGACCAGACAGGTAAATGGATCGAGAACCCGGCTGTTCTTGACAATCTGGAAGTAACAGATAACGAGGACGGAAGCAGAACTTACACTGTTAAGATCAAGGACGGCTTAAAGTTCAGTGATGGTTCTGATATCAATGCAGATGATTACTTATTAACATACATGTTAAGATGCAATGAGATGGTTACGGATCTCGAAGCAAGCAACTTAACAGACAGTACTGTTCAGTATGTAAAAGGATATGATGCATATTTAAATGGTGAGAGCGATACATTCGAAGGACTTCATCTGATCGATGACAAGACTTTTTCTGTAACGATCGATGCACAGTTTATGCCATATTACTATGGACAGGCTTTGATCTCTAACCAGCCGGAGTCTATGGACTTATGGCTGCCGGAAGATGTTACTTTAGAGGATACAGAGGATGGTGTGAAATTCTCTGATAACTTTACTTCTGAGTATATCGGTGACAAAGTACAGGCTGCAAGATATGACTACAATATCTGCTCCGGTCCTTACATGTTCACATCTTATGATGAGAACTCTTATGCATACACACTGACAAAGAACCCGAATTTCCCGGGTAACTTTGAGGGACAGACAGCAAATATCGAAACTGTTATCGTAAAATATACACCACAGGATACTATGATGGATCAGTTAAAGACCGGTGCTGTTGATATCTTATACCAGGTAGCAGACGGTGATCAGATCGAGCAGGGTCTTGACATGGTAGAAGAGGGTAACTTCAATTACTTAAGCTATGGCCGCGCAGGTTATGGAATGATTTCTCTCAAATGTAATCAGGGACCAACCCAGTTCAAAGAAGTACGTCATGCAATGGCTTACTTGCTTGACCGTGTAACATTTGCACAGACATTCACCGGTGGACATGGTACGGTTGTAAGCGGACCTTATGGTACACAGCAGTGGATGGCTGAGGAATACGCAGAAGAATTAGACGGATTAAACTCTTACACATACAGCCTTGACTCTGCAGTCAAAGAGTTAGAGGATGGCGGCTGGGTATACAACGAAGATGGTTCTGATTACTCAGGTTCCGGAATCCGTTATAAGAAATTAGACGATGGTACTTACATGCCGTTAGTCATCGAGTGGTTCTCTTCTGAGAATAACTCTGTATCTGACCTGCTTGTAACTTCCTTACAGCAGAACCCGGATGTAGAAGCAGCAGGTATGAAGATCAACCAGACTGTTGGTACTTTCACAGACTTACTGACCTATTACTATGATAACTCAACGGAGAACCCATATCAGATGTTCAACTTAGCAACTGGTTTCGGTAACCCTTATGATGTTGCATTCCAGTATGAGCCGGGCTCTTCTAACAACACCAACGCATTAGAGGGCGAAGAAGGACAGAAACTGTATGATCTTGCACTTGCCATGAATCATACAGAAGAAGGTGATGATGAGGCTTATGCAAAAGCATGGTTCGATTTCATCGCTGACTGGAATGATGAGCTTCCTGAGATTCCGCTGTACTCCAATGATTATCATGACTTCTTCACATCAAAATTACATGATTTTGAAGAAGATGGATACAACTGGGATGCAACAAACGCAATTCTGTATGCAAACATGGAGTAATTGATTCTGATTAGAATATTTCATTTCAATGTAATATTTTATTCCATGTGAAATTTTACCGGTATGTGGCGTGGGGCATTCGTCCCGCGCCCATGCGGTATATATTCCGGCAAATTCTTTGATCGTTTCTTTTGGAATGGGATCAAAGGGGCATGTCAGGATTTTGTTCCTAAGGAAACGAAGAAGAAAAATCAAATGAAGGTTGGTTAAATTATGTTAAAGTACGTTGGGAAAAGAATTTTATATATGATAGGGGTATTCTTTGTAGTATCCATTATCCTTTTTGTACTGTTTAATAACGTACCTGGTGACCGTGCTCTTAATCAGGTGCAGAACTTAAGAGGTAAAGTCTCTGATGAGACATTCCAGCTCCGCTATCAGGAAGCGAGAGAAAAATTAGGATTAGACGATCCGATTCCGGTCCGCTATGTAAAATGGATGGGAAACTTGTTAAAAGGTGATCTTGGATATTCTTCCTTCTACAAAAAAGATGTGAAAGACTGTCTCTCTACACCACTGTTAAACACGATACAGATCAATATCGTATCCACGATACTCGCATTGGCGATCACGATACCGCTCGGTATTCACTGTGCGGTCAGAAAATTTTCTAAATTTGACAATACGGTACAGGTACTGACGATTGTCGGCTACAGCATGCCTCAATATATAGTTGCACTGGTATTTATTTTTGTTTTTGCCGTAAAACTCGGCTGGTTCCCGATCAGTGGCATGAATACGCCGAACTTCCAGGGAACAGGAGTGGCATTCGTGCTTGACCGTCTCCACTATCTGGCACTTCCGGTCATCGTTATGACGGTTGCAGCGTTAGGAAGTATGACACGTTATGTCCGTGCGGCAATGATCGACGCACTTCGTATGGATTATATCCGTACTGCAAGAGCAAAAGGTTTGAAGGAAAAGGTTGTTATTTATTCCCACGCATGGAGAAATGCACTTCTTCCGGTCATCACACTGATCATCAGCTGGTTCATGAGTATTTTCATGGGTTCGATCGTTATCGAGCAGATTTTCCAGTTGAATGGTATCGGTAAAATGTATTATGTCGGACTGATGAATCAGGATTATGATATGGCATTGGCAGTCAACATGCTCTACTGTATCATCACACTGCTCAGCAACCTGATCACAGACTTAAGCTACGGTCTGGTAGATCCGCGTGTACGCATTGATAAGTAGGAGGAACGAAAAACATGAAGATGCTCAAACACCTTTTTGGAAAAAGGGATAAAGAACTCGATGTATTACAGGAAGAAGCGCTTCAGAGTCCGCTCCGTACGGTTGTGAGGAATTTTACCTCAAACAGACTTGCGTTTGGCGGCCTGATCGTATTTTTGGTTATTTTCCTGATCGTACTGATCGGACCGGTCTTTAACCCGATCGACTTAAGTGAAAAAGAAGAGACACAGATCAATGTCGCTCCGGGACTGAATATGATGAAAGTGCCGGATGGTTTAAAAGGAAATGTAAAAGAGATTTCCACGGGTGCAACATTCAGCGTGGGCGTTGACAATGACGGAAAAGTCTATGTCTGGGGTTACACCAAGATCAGTAACAAGATCGACATTGCAAAGAAGATGCCAAAGCAGAAAGAAATGGGAAAAGTGGTATCTGTATCTGCAGGATTTGACCATGTCATGGCACTCAATGAAGATGGGGAGCTTTTCATCTGGGGTAGTGACCGTATGGGACAGTGTCAGGTTCCGATGGAAGTAAAGCATGAGAAGATCAAACAGATCGCAGCCGGTTATCAGATTTCTTATGTTTTAACCGAAGGCGGCGAAGTCATCGCATGGGGAAATGAAAACTTAAATGATGTGCGCCTGACCAGAAGAAACGGTAACAGCCACATTGCAAAGATTTCCGTAGCAAATACAACTTTAATGGCACTCACAGATGATGGTGAGATCCGGCATTTAGGAAGTCAGAAATCCGATATTTCCAATATCCCGGAAGATCTTGGAAAAGCAAAAGATATTGTGACAACATCCGATGCCTGTGTTGCACTGATGGAGGATGGTTCTCTCCGTATCTGGGGAAAAGCCAACAAGAGTGAGAAAGAGATTCCGGAAATGGATGGAGAGATCGTTTCCATGTTTGCCGGAAGATATCATATTACAACACTGACAGATAAAGGAACTGTTTACTCCTGGGGAAGCAATGCAAAACACCAGACAGACGTTCCAAAGAAAGCAAAAGATGTTACTGCCATCTACGGCGGTACTTATCAGAACTATGCAGTGACAAAATCCGGGGATATTGTGACCTGGGGATTAAAAGGTTATCTGTTCGGAAGCGATGAACTTGGACGTGACGTATTCACGCGTATCTTAAACGGTGGACGTATGACCATGACGATCGGTGCGATCTCTGTTATCATTTCCACGATCATCGGTATCATCGTCGGTGGTGTGTCCGGTTTCTTCGGAGGCTGGGTAGATATCGTGTTACAGCGTATCACAGAGATCGTTGCATGTCTTCCGTTCCTGCCGATGGCGATGATCTTAACATCTATTATCGGAAACAGTATGACAGAGAGCGCAAGGATTGCCCTGATCATGGTGATCCTCGGTATATTAAGCTGGCCGAGCCTTGCAAGACTTGTCCGTGCACAGGTGCTTGCCGAGCGTGAGCAGGAGTTTGTAACCGCTGCAAATGCGATGGGTGTAAAACGTTCCGTGATCGTATTTAAGCATATTATTCCGAATGTTATTTCGGTTATCATCGTATCCGCAACGCTTGATTTTGCATATTGTATGCTGACAGAGTCGACATTGTCCTTCTTAGGATTCGGTGTAAAACTGCCGCGTCCTACCTGGGGAAATATGTTAAACGGCTGCGTAAGTTCCGTTGTTATCCAGAATTACTGGTGGAGATGGGTATTCCCGGCTATCATGTTAGGTATCTGCGTAATCTGTATCAATATGGTCGGCGACGGTCTGCGTGATGCCATCGACCCGAAATCAAATGAGCGTTAAAGGAGGAAACACAAAATGGCTTTATTAGAGATTCATGACCTGCATACCTTCTTTAAAACGAAAAAGGGTATTGTAAAGGCAGTAAACGGTGTTTCTTACTCGGTAGAACCGGGAAAGACACTTGGTGTTGTAGGTGAGAGTGGAAGCGGTAAGAGCGTTTCCGCCATGAGTATTTTAAAATTATTAGACGGCAACGGCTATATCGACAGCGGCGAGATCATTTTTGACGGTAAAAATCTTGCAGACGTATCTGTAAAAGATATGTGTAAGATCCGTGGAAATGAGATTTCTGTTATTTTCCAGGAGCCGATGACCAGCTTAAACCCGATTTTTACTGTAGAGCGTCAGCTTTCCGAGCCGTTTATAATTCATCAGGGAATGAATAAAAAAGAGGCAGCCGAGAAAGTGGTTGAGATGTTAAAGGATGTACGAATCCCGAATCCGGAAGCGGTTGCCAAACAGTATCCGCATCAGCTTTCCGGTGGTATGCGCCAGCGTGTCATGATCGCCATGGCACTTGCCTGCCGACCGAAACTGTTGATTGCCGATGAGCCGACGACTGCACTTGATGTAACAATCCAGGCGCAGATCTTAAAATTAATGAATGATTTAAAGAAAGAGAAAGGAACATCCATTCTCTTTATCACACATGATCTTGGTGTTATCAACGAGATGGCAGACGATGTCGCTGTTATGTACTGTGGTCAGGTTGTGGAAAAAGCTCCGGTGCGCAGCATTTTTGGGGATAACTCCTACCTGCATCCGTATACGGAAGGACTGCTTTACTCTATCCCACGTCTCGATACACCGACCGGAATCCGTTTAGAGGCAATTCCGGGTGCCGTACCGCATCCGCTTGATCTTCCGAAGGGATGTAAATTTGCACCGCGCTGCAAATATGCAACGGACAAGTGCCGTGAGATGGAACCGGAACTGAACGAGGTAGAACCGGGACATATGGTACGCTGCTTTTATCCGAAGAAAGGGGAAAGAAACTAATGAGTGACGAGAACAAGGTATTACTGCGCGTTTCGAATTTAAAACAGTATTTCCCGATCGGAAAAAAGAAGATGGGAAAACCACAGTCATTTGTAAAGGCAAATGATGGAATCAGTTTAAATATTTACGAAGGCGAGACATTTGGTCTGGTAGGTGAGAGTGGATGTGGAAAATCCACATTCGGACGTACGCTGTTACAGCTTTACCGTCAGACCGGCGGACGCACCGTATATTACGGACGTACCGTTGAAGATTTTGATTTAAAATATGTTGAGGAGATCTTTAAGAATCTTCCGGATAAAAAGAAAAAATGCGAGGAACTTTTAGGTAAAGTAAAAAAATTAGAGGCTGACTATGCAAAAATGCCGGAGGGCACTGAGGAAGAAAAGATCGCTAAGAAGGTAGCCGGACAGCACCTTGCCGAGATGGAGAGCGAGGCAGACAACGATCTTTTGGATATTACAGCTCTGATTGGTGGACTTTATACGTTAGATGAGACTGCACTTGCAGAGGCAGGCCGTCATTATCTCGCAGAGTATCTTGCCATGAAAGAGATCCGAAAGATCAATGCACAGGCAGACGAGTTTGAGAAGAACGGAAAATCTGCGAAAGCCGGGGAAGTAAAGAAAAAGATTCCGGAGCTTCAGAAAAAAGTACAGGCTGAGTTAGCAGAGATCGATAAGATCCGTGACAACTGCAAAAAGGATGAAGATTTTGAAAAATATGAGGTACAGAAGGACGACGGCATCAATCTTGCAAACTTAACCGATGCAGAGATGCGTTATCTGCGCCGTGATCTTCAGCTTATTTTCCAGGATCCATATTCATCCTTAAACCCGCGTATGACCGTAGGGCAGATCATCGGCGAGGGACTGATGGCTCACAATATCTTCAAAAAAGGTGATCCGAAGATGCAGGATTATATCATGGAGATCATGGAGAAGTGTGGACTTGCGTCCTATTTTATTCATCGTTATCCGCATCAGTTCTCCGGTGGACAGAGACAGCGAATCGGTATTGCACGTTCTCTTGCAGTACATCCGAAGTTTGTTGTCTGTGATGAGGCGGTATCTGCACTGGATGTTTCCATTCAGTCACAGATCATTAACCTTCTGTTAGACTTAAAAGAGCAGAATAATTTAACCTATCTGTTCATTTCCCATGACCTTTCTGTTATCAAATACATCAGTGACAGAATCGGTGTAATGTATCTGGGAAATATGATGGAACTTTCGGATACGGAGCATCTGTTTGCACATCCGTACCATCCATATACAGAGGCATTACTTTCTGCGATCCCTACAACGGATGTGGACGGCAGGAAAGAGACGATCATTCTTGAGGGAGATATCCCAAGCCCGATCAACCCGCCGAAGGGATGTAAGTTCCATACGAGATGCCGTTACTGCACAGAGATCTGTAAGAATGTTACACCACAGTTCGAAGAAGTAGAACCGGGACATTTCGTGGCATGTCATCATAAATTAGGTGTGCCGGAAGAAAAATAGTTACTGCTCACACAATATGTGTGACCGGTAGTGAAAAATAAAAATTAGATACAAATTGACAGATGATAAGAGCTGGCTTAAACTGGAAACGTAGTGTTTTTAGTGAGAGTGAGCTCTTATTTTATAAGTAAGAAATGGAGAGTTTTATGTTATTTCAGAGAAAAATAGATGGAGCAATGAAAAAACTGCATGAGGGCAGTGATGCTGCCGAGGAAGAACGCAGAAAAGAAGCGGGGGAGCCGTATGAGGAGATGGAACGTCCGGAACTGGAAAAGGGGGATATTCCTGCAATGATCATCGCAGCATTTATCACGTTTATACCGGTTGCCATTTTAGTGCTTGGAATAATTCTTGTGGCAGGATATTTCCTGTTACACTGACTGCAGGAGACCACCGGCGCAGACAAAGATTACTGTGTTAAAACCAGGCGGGAGTTTGAAGGGGGGAGAGAAAATTGCTATTTGGGGATAGTGAGCAGAAAAAGAAACAAAAGGAACAGCGCAGCAGGGAAAAGGAATGGAAGGGGAAACTGACTGGTGCCGGGATGGAAAAGGGAGCTGCCGGTGAACTGGCAAAAATAATAACTGAGGCACAGAGGTCAGGAGAAAGTCTTCAGGAAGGCTATAAAACATCAAGGGAACATTTAGAACGTGCACAGCGTAAGATAGAACTTTTACTGGATGAAATGACGGAGGAACCGGAACGGGATGTAAAAAAAAGCCTGGATTCTTTGATCGTGGATTTAGATCATGTTTATCACATATGTTCGATCCGGGAGGACGATCCGGATTACGGTTCAACGGTAAAGTGTTTAAAGACGGCATCATCGGAGCTTGGAATGCCGGATGCAAAGATCAGCACACTTATGCTGCGCAGCGAGCTGGAAAACATACAGGCAGTGTTAAAGGATGCTGCGGCATGGGAAGCACCGGATTTTTTTGCACTTGCATTTTATTTGATTCGTGAAGAGAAAGATACACTTGCTGATATGGAAAATGGACAGCGCAATCAGTTCCTTTCGGATTATCTGAAGGAAAATTTTACGGACCGTTATGCAGACAGCATCGAAGCAGCAGGGTTAAAAGAGGATATGGATGCTTTTATTCGTATGATTCATGCTATATATAACTAAAAGTTATGAAGCATGTCACTTTGTATAATTATGATTAAAATCCATCAAGAATTTAGGTTAATCTGAATATTGTGCAAAGTGTATATTTTTGCTATTATTGCAACAACAAGTTTCAGAGCTTTCGCAAATGTATGAAATATCATGACAATATAAGGTGCGGAAGATGAATGGAGGAAAAAGTGTGAAAAATTACATTTTTCACACACAAGATTTGTGCTTGAACACAAACTTGTGATGCCCTGAAAAATGGGCAGGAATGGAGGCTATTATGAAAAAAGCGGTAAGTATGTTTTTAACAGCAGCACTGGCAGTAAGTTGTCTGGCAGGCTGTGGCAGTTCAGCAGGAAACACATCAACAGGCAATGCATCTGCAGGAGCAGACAGCAGCGCATCAGACGACAGTGCAGCAGACGGTTCTGTATTTAAGATCGGAAGCATCGGACCGACAACCGGTGATGCAGCAATTTACGGAAACGCAGTTATGAACGCAGCACAGATGGCAGTGGATGAGATCAATGCAGCTGGCGGTGCAAACGGATATCAGCTTGCATTCAAAGCAGAGGATGATCAGAACGATGCAGAGAAATCCGTCAATGCATATAACTCATTAAAAGACTGGGGTATGCAGATCTTAATGGGAACTGTTACAACAACACCTTGTGTAGCAGTTGCAGACAAGACAGCAGAAGATGGTATGTTTGAGATTACACCATCCGCATCATCCACAGATGTTATCACAAACGATAATGTATTCCAGGCATGCTTTACAGACCCGAACCAGGGTACAGCTTCTGCACAGTACATTGCAGACAACAATTTAGGAACAAAAGTTGCAGTCATCTATGACAGTTCGAGCGTATATTCTTCCGGTATCGAAGCTACTTTCGTGGAAGAGGCACAGAATAAAGGACTTGAGGTTGTAGCTGAGGAAGCGTTTACAGCAGATTCCAAGACAGATTTTTCCACACAGCTTCAGAAAGCGCAGTCTGCAGGCGCTGACTTAGTATTCTTACCGATTTACTATACAGAGGCATCTATCATTTTAACCCAGGCAAACGGTATGGGTTATGAGCCGGCTTTCTTCGGTGTTGATGGTATGGACGGAATCCTTGGCGTTGAGAACTTTGATACATCTTTAGCGGAAGGTGTTATGTTATTAACTCCATTCGCTGCAGATGCAGATGATGAGAAAACAAAAGCATTTGTTTCCACATACAAAGAGAAATATGGCGATGTTCCAAACCAGTTCGCAGCAGATGCTTACGATGCAATCTATGTTATCAAAGCAGCTATCGAGCAGGCAGGTGCAACACCGGATATGAGTGCTTCTGATCTGGGCACTGCATTAACCGGAGCAATGACATCGATCTCTGTAGATGGATTGACAGGTGAGGGAATGACATGGCAGGCAACCGGAGAGGTCAGCAAGGCTCCTAAGGCAGTAGTGATCAAAGATGGTGCTTACGCAGCAATGTAAATGAAATAAAAAATAAATAGTTATTTTATAAGGAAAGAAAGGGGTTGTTTGCAGACAAAGCTGTCGCAGTCAGCCTCTTTTATACTTATGACAGAATATTTTTAAACGTCACATTGTGGCGTTTTTTGAAACAAAAAGATTGTATACAAGTATTTCAAATGGTATAATAAAAAAATCAATGTATTAACGTTATAAAGTAAGAATGGAGGATTGTTATGAATTTCTTATCTTACCTGATCAATGGTATCAGTCTTGGAAGCGTCTATGCGATCATTGCACTGGGATATACCATGGTATACGGTATCGCAAAGATGTTAAACTTTGCACATGGAGATGTTATCATGATCGGCTGTTATGTGGTATTCCTTGCCATGAACGGTCAGGGATGGCCGCCACTTGTGGCAGTTGTTCTGTCTGTTATTGTTTGTACGGTTCTTGGTATCGTCATCGAAAAAATTGCTTACAAACCACTCAGACGTGCTACCCCGCTTGCCGTATTGATTACAGCGATCGGTGTCAGCTACTTTTTACAGAATGCCGCACTGTTATTATTCGGTGCAGACACAAAGTCCTTTACAAATGTTGTAACACTGCCGTCCTTAAAACTTGCAGGTGGAAGTCTTACAATCTCAGGAACCACGATCGTGACGGTTCTTGCCTGTGTCATCATCATGGCTGGTCTGATGATTTTTATCAAAAAAACAAAAGCCGGACAGGCGATGCTTGCTGTTTCTGAGGATAAAGATGCAGCACAGCTGATGGGTGTGAATGTCAATGCAACAATTTCACTGACCTTTGCAATTGGCTCCGGGCTTGCGGCAATCGCAGGTGTGCTGTTCTGCTCCGCATATCCTACACTGACTCCTTATACAGGTTCCATGCCTGGTATCAAAGCATTTACCGCAGCGGTATTCGGAGGAATCGGTTCTATTCCGGGAGCACTGATTGGTGGTATCCTGCTTGGTATCATTGAGATCTTAGGACGTGCTTATATTTCGTCCCAGTTGTCAGATGCAATCGTGTTTGCAGTGCTGATCATTGTACTGCTTGTAAAACCGACCGGTATTCTTGGAAAACAGATCCACGAAAAAGTATAAGGTCAGATTGGAGTAATGATATGTCAAAATTAAATGTAAAATCAATGAAAAAAAGTACATTAGACCATCTGATTACCTTTGCGATGGTAATTGTGGCCTATCTTATCGTCCAGATACTGATTGCAGCAGGAGTGTTGTCCTCCCTGATGCAGGGACTTTTAGTGCCGATGTGCACTTATTCCATTGTTGCGATCGGATTAAATCTGTGCGTGGGTTATTTAGGGGAACTCAGTATCGGACATGCAGGATTTATGTGTGTCGGTGCTTTTTCAAGTGCATTTGCAACAAAACTTTTACAGAATGTGATCCCAAACCAGATCATTTTATTCATCACCGTTTTGATCATCGGAACAGCGGCAGCAGCGTTTTTCGGATTTCTGATCGGTATACCGGTACTGCGTTTAAGAGGTGACTATCTTGCCATTGTAACACTGGCGTTTGGTGAGATTATCAAAAACGTGATCAATGTGCTTTACATTGCAAAAGATACGGACGGTTTTCATTTTGCAATTTCAAACGGAAATGCAATCAAACTTTCTGATGAGGGAGAGTGGCTGATCAATGGTGCAAAAGGAATTGCAAAGATTCCGCACTTATCCAGCTTTACCGCCGGCGTAATTATGATTCTGATCTGTCTTTTCATTGTATATCATCTGGTAAATTCCAGAAGCGGACGTGCCATCATGGCGATCCGTGATAACCGTATTGCAGCTGAATCGGTTGGTATTAACATTACAAAATTTAAATTGATGGCATTTACGATCTCTGCAGCGATCGCGGGAGCAGGCGGTGTTTTATATGCGCACAATCTGTCTACTGTTACAGCGACACCTGCAAACTTTGGTTACAATATGTCGATCATGATCCTTGTATTTGTTGTATTAGGTGGTATGGGAAGCTTCCGCGGTTCGATCATTGCGGCTGTGATCCTGACATTGCTGCCGGAGGTACTGCGTGGACTCTCCGATTATCGTATGCTGATTTATTCCATCGTACTGATCGCAATGATGCTCTTTAACTGGGCACCGAAATGTATTGAGTTCAGACAGCGTGTAGCTGCAAAACTGAAAAAGAACACAAAGAAAGGAGTACAGTAACATGAGTTTATTGGAAGTAAAAAATCTTGGTATCTCCTTTGGCGGTCTGCGTGCAGTAGACGGATTTCATATTTCGATTGAAAAAGGACAGTTATACGGACTGATCGGGCCAAACGGTGCCGGAAAAACGACCGTATTTAATATGCTCACCGGTGTATATACACCGAATGACGGATCAATTACGTTAGATGGAGTGGATATCACAGGGAAAAAGACGATCGATATCAACAAAGCAGGGATTGCCCGTACATTCCAGAATATCCGTCTGTTTAAAGACCAGTCCGTACTTGATAATGTAAAAATCGGTCTGCACAATCAGATCACTTATTCCACACTGACCGGAATTTTGCGTCTGCCGAAGTACCATAAGGCAGAAAAAGAGATGAATGAGAAGGCAATGGAACTTTTAAAAGTCTTTGACCTTGAGAAGGAAGCAGATTTTCTTGCATCCAACCTTCCTTATGGTAAACAGAGAAAACTTGAGATCGCGAGAGCGCTTGCGACAAATCCAAAGCTTCTGCTCTTAGATGAGCCGGCTGCCGGTATGAACCCGAACGAGACAAAAGAGCTGATGGAGACAATTCATTTTGTGAGAGATGAGTTTGACATGACAGTGCTTCTGATCGAGCATGATATGAAACTGGTATCCGGTATCTGTGAGAAACTTACCGTGTTAAACTTCGGGCAGGTTTTAGCAGAGGGTAAAACGACAGAAGTCCTGAATGATCCACAGGTTATCAAGGCATACTTAGGAGAATAGGAAAGGAGGTTTTAAGTTATGGCAATGCTTGAAGTAAAGAATCTGGAAGTATACTATGGCGTGATCCAGGCAATCAAGGGAATCTCCTTTGAGGTCAATGAGGGAGAAGTCATTGCGCTGATCGGTGCAAACGGCGCCGGAAAGACAACAACATTACAGACGATTACAGGTATGTTAAGCCCGGCAGCAGGTGAGATCATTTTTGAGGGATGTGATATCTCAAAGATTCCGGGACACAAGATCGTATCCATGGGAATGGCGCATGTGCCGGAGGGACGTCGTGTATTTGCAGAGTTATCCGTATATGAGAACTTAAAACTGGGTGCATACACCAGAAAAGATAAACAGGAGATCGCAGAGACTTTAGCGAAAGTATATGAGAGTTTCCCACGACTGGAAGAGCGTAAAAACCAGCTTGCAGGAACCTTAAGCGGTGGTGAGCAGCAGATGCTTGCCATGGGTCGTGCGCTGATGTCAAAGCCGAAAATCATCCTGATGGATGAGCCGTCCATGGGACTTTCTCCGATCCTCGTGGAGGAGATTTTCCACATTATCCGTGATATTTCTGCCGGCGGAACAACGGTTCTTTTAGTAGAGCAGAATGCAAAGAAAGCGTTATCCATTGCTGACCGTGCATATGTACTGGAGACCGGCAATATCGTTCTCTCCGGTGATGCAAAGGAAATGATGAATAACGAATCGATCAAGAAAGCATATCTTGGAGAATAGGGGGATGCAGCAATGAAAAAAACAGTGATTACAATCGCAAGAAGTTACGGCAGCGGCGGACGTACGCTGGGTAAGCTGCTCGCAGAAGAACTTGGAATTAATTGCTACGACAGAGAGATTTTAAGAATGGCATCCGATGACAGCGGCATCAATGAGGCGCTTTTCGGACAGACCGATGAAAAATTAAAGAAATCACCTTTGTTTCGTATTGCACGCAAAAATCCGTATAAGGGCGGTGTGATTCCGCCGGAGAGCGCAGATTTTGTATCGGATGACAACCTGTTTAATTATCAGGCAAAAGTGATCCGTGAACTGGCGGAGGAAGAGTCCTGTATCATTATCGGAAGATGTGCGGATTATGTGTTAAAGGATGATCCGAATGTGCTCCGTTTGTTTTTCTTTGCACCGAAGGAAGATTGTATCGTCCGTGTAATGGAGCATGACGGAATCACCGGGCGGGATGCGGAGAATAAGATCGAAAAGATCGATAAGCACCGTGCGGATTATTATAAATATTATACCGGGAAGGACTGGTATGATGCGAGAAACTATGATTTCTGTCTGGACACGACTTCCATGGGATATGAAAAGCTGGTGGAGGTTGTGAAGAACTTTATTGAGGTGTACCAGAGTTAAGGTGCGGGAATGAAAAAGCAGGGCATGGGTGGCTCTGCTTTTTTGTGGGAGTGGGGTGGCTGGGTTTGCCGGCTGGTGCGGTGTGCCGACCGCCTGCGTACCTGCATGAAAAAGAATACTATACAGCTTTCCTTTGGGTTGCTATAATAAAAAGAAAGGTTTGCCAACGCGAAACTCTCAAGAACGTAGCGTCGTTGTGCGGCGTGCCTTCGTTAAACAGGTGCCCGCCACACAACGACCACCACAACCTGAAAAAGAGTTTCGCCCAAGGCTTTATTATCCTATTATAACAACCCAAAAGAAAGGGGCACACACAAATGAGCGAGTTAACCAAAGAAATGCCAAAGAAACTGGGATTCGGCTGCATGCGTCTCCCGGTAACCGACGGCAGCACAGAAAATATCAACGACGCAGCGTTCTGCGAGATGGTCGATTCCTACATCGAACAGGGATTTAAGTACTTTGACACCGCATATCCATATCACAATGGCAGATCCGAGGAAGCAGTCGGACGCTGTCTGGTACAACGGTATGCGAGGGATCGTTTTCTCCTTGCGAGCAAGATGCCGGTATGGCTGGTCAAAGAGTACGCTGACTACGGAAAGTATTTCGAGGAACAGTTAAAAAAATGCCAGGTAGAGTATTTTGACTTTTATCTTTTACATGCCATGAATAAAGACCGGGTCAAAGAGGCAGAGAACTTAGGCGGATTTCAGTTTGTACAGAGCATGAAAGCGGAGGGAAAGATCCGGCATATCGGATTTTCTTTCCACGATAAGGCAGATGTGTTGGATGAGATTCTGACAAATCATCCGGAGATGGAGTTTGTGCAGCTTCAGATCAATTATTATGACTGGGAGTCTGAGAACGTGCAGTCACGCAAATGTTATGAGGTGGCAGAAAAGCATGGAGTACCTGTGATCGTGATGGAGCCTGTCAAGGGCGGTACGTTAGCAAATATGGTCGGAGAGCCGGCGAGGATCTTAAGTGCGCTGGATGAAAATGCTTCCTATGCATCTTATGCGGTCCGGTATGCTGCATCACTGCCAAATGTAATTTTGGTGTTAAGCGGAATGTCGGATCTAAAGCAGTTACAGGACAATACGGCTTATATGAAAGATTTTCAGCCGCTCACGGATAAAGAGCAGCAGGCAATTGGAAAGGTGGTAGAAGAACTCGAAAAACTTCCAACGATTCCTTGTACCAACTGCCGTTACTGTGTGGAGGGATGTCCGAAAAAGATCCGTATCCCGGATATTTTTGGAGTCTACAACATGGGCGTACAGTTTGGATTGACGGATGTGACGCGGGGGTCTTACCGCTGTCAGATCGACGGAAGCGGTAAAGCCGGAGACTGCATCAAATGCGGAAAGTGCGAGGCACAGTGCCCGCAGCATCTTGAAATCCGAAAACTGTTAGAAGAGGCAGCAGACATTTATGAAAAAGAAATGCACTTATAATTTCTTCAAAATCTTTTCCATGTCCCGCTGATGCCCGATGATCATCAGATGTTCTTCTCTACGGAACACATACTCTGCATTCGGCATCAGTTCCATGCCGTTTTCAGCTTTGATGCCGATGATATTTGCATTATATTTGACACGGACATTGACGTCCCTGATCGAATGACCGATCCATTCCGGCAGAGGGGCAATTTCGTAAATGGAAAAATTATTTCCGAGTTCCACATAGTCAAAGACCTGATTTGCAGAAAAACGGACTGCAACTTTTTCTGCAATATCACGGTCTGGATAAATAACTTCGTCCGCGCCGTTGCGCAGCAGGAACTTTGCGTGGATATCACGGTTGGCCTTGCTGACAACATATTTTGCTCCAAGATCTTTTAACAGGCTTGTGATCTCAAGACTGCTCTGAAAATTTTCACCAATACAGACAAAACAGTAATCAAAGTTTCCGACACCAAGACTTTTTAATACTTTTTCGTTGGTGCAGTCGCCAATCTTGGCGCTGACCACAAGGGGAAGAAGGTCTTCTAAGCTTGCTTCGTCTTTGTCAACGATCATAATCTCATTGTCAAGTTTGGCAAGATCCTGACATAAATGGGTGCCGAAACGTCCGAGTCCGATAATTAAAATTGATTTCATAAGTAAATTCCTTTCTCAGCCGATGTTGATGCGTTCTACCGGCTGCATGATATGTGTCAGTTTTTTGTGATCGGTAAAGGAAAGTGCAAAGGAAAGGCTTCCCAAACGACCGATATACATCAGAAAAATAATGATAAGCCGCGAGATAAAATTAAGCTGTCCGGTCAGTCCGGTTGTCATTCCGGCAGTACAGATTGCGGATATGACTTCAAAAAGCGTATCTCCGAGCGGAAAACCCTGCATGCCGCAGATTGCGAGGGTTGCGGCAAGTCCGGCAAACAGGTAGGTACACAGCAGGGCTGTAGCTTTTGTGATCGTGTCGTCTTCGATCCTGCGGCCAAAAATATTTGTTCCGGTCGTTCTTAAGAGCGTGGAGCGCAGATGCAGGAGCAGAACGAAAATGGTTGCCATTTTGACGCCGCCCGCCGTGGAACCGGAACCGCCTCCGATGAACATCAGGATAATGGTAAGCAGTTTGCCACCCTCTGTGAGAGAGCCAATATCAAGTGTATTAAAACCGGCAGTTCTTGGTGTAATCACACTGAAAAAAGAACTGCAGATGATGCCTGTCGTGCTCATATCGGCGTAAAGATTATTTCGTTCCAGCAAATAAAACAGTAAAGCTCCGCCAAATACCAGAACTGCCGAAAAACTCAAGACCATTTTTGTCTGCAGGGCATATTTTTTAAAGTGCCATTTGTGGTCAATGATATCACTCCAGACGATAAATCCGATGCCGCCGATCAGAATTAATGCAGACAGCGTAAAGCTTACGATTGGATCGTCATAATAGGCAGTAAAAGAGGAATATGGTTTGTATTTTCCCATGATGTCGAAACCCGCATTGCAAAACGCAGATATGGAATGAAAGATGCTGTAATAAAGTCCGTTAAAAAAACCCATTTCAGGATAAAAGCGGGTAAATAACAGCAGTGCACCGATTCCTTCAAATAGTACGGTTCCCTTTAATACACGTTTGATCAGCCGTACTACGCCGCCGATATCTAATACATTGAAACTTTCCTTGATCCAGCCGCGCTCTTTGAGACCGATTTTCCTGCGCAGCACCAGGGAAACAGCAGTTCCGATGGTAATAAAGCCAAGACCGCCGATCTGGATTAAAAGTAATAATACAAGCTGTCCAAAGAAGGACCAGTGTGTATAGGTATCGACCAGAATAAGACCGGTGACGCAGGTGGCACTTGTTGCTGTAAAAAGTGCTGTGATAAAAGGGGTAAATTCGCCGGTGCGGGAAGAGCAGGGAAGCATCAAAAGACATGTTCCGCCTAAGATAAGCAGAAGAAAACCAAGTGCGATCAACTGCATGTCAGAGAGCCGCTTTAATTTTTTTGGTAACATATATCCTCCAAAGAGTAAAATTTTGTTGAGAAACGTATATTAAAATATTATAATACGAATAGTGAACTTTGTATATATAACATTTTTACAAAGTTAAAGAGGAGAGGAGCATGAAGAGTTATGGATGATTTGTTTGGTCTGATTGTGATAATTATTGGCATTGCAGCAGGGATTTACAGTGATAAAAAGAAAAAAGAAGGAAAACAAAAGAAAGCGGCTGTGCCGAATCAGCCCGGCGGAGGAAGAAAAAATGTACCACAGACACAGGTTTCTTATGGTGGTCATGCAGGAAGACCGGATGTTCTGGCGGATGCGGCAAATGCGATGCAGAGGGATTTATCAGTAAGACAGCAGGAATTAAAACAGAGGCTGCAGCAGAAGTATGGCACGGCTGCATCGAATACGGCAAAGCCCACGCAGGCAGCGCGTCCTGTTTCAAATCCCGGAAAAGATACTATTTTAAACCGTGCAGATTCGAACGTCAATGAAAATCAGACGGACGAACTGCGGGAACAGTTTTATGAAAAAACAGGGGAGCCGCCGAAAAAAGTACACGGGGAGTGTGAGGACGAATGTTCCCTGATGGATCAGGTCAATGATCTGATGATCATGGGATATCAGGCAAACCTGAGTTTTGAGCGCGATTTTGTGGCAGAGGGAGTGGAGATGTTAAACCGTTTTGAACTGCCGGACGAAATTGCGGGATTGACAGAAGTACATACGGCATAAGTTGAAAGAAAGGACAGCAACAGTATGGCAGAAAGAATACCGGTAAGTGGCGAGATCTACCGCCATTTTAAAAATAAATTATATCAGATCGTAGCGATTGCGACACACTCGGAGACAGGAGAAAAACTGGTGATCTACCAGGCGTTATATGGAGATTTTGGCGTGTATGCAAGACCACTTACCATGTTTACCAGTGAAGTGGATCACGAAAAATATCCGGAGGTGACGCAGAAATACCGGTTTGAGCTGGTGGAGCGGGAGAAGAAAGAGGACGTGCAGGCAGCACAGACTGGCAGTGAGCGGTCTGCAGACATGACACAAAGATATAGTGTTGGACATAGTACAGGGCGGACGATTCTACAGAATCAGAACGGAAGAAATGCAGATACCAGCGTACGGGAGAATGAGCGCGTGTCAGGAGATATCAGTGTACAGAGCAACAAAGCTGTGTCAGGAGATGTCGGAGCGCAGGAAAGTAAAAGTGCTTCATCTGATACAGAAGAGCAGGTAGAACCGAAACTTATGGAGTTTTTGGATGCGGATTCCTTTGAGGAAAAGTATAATATCCTGACATCTATGCGCGATATCATTACAGATAAAATGATCAACAATATGGCAGTTGTTTTAGACGTTGTGATCCCGGAAGGAGATCTCAATGACCGTTATGAGCAGCTCAAACAGTGTATCCGTACCAGACAGCGTTTTGAGAGCACACGTCTCAGATAATCTGTGTGGAAAATAAGACTGTGAGTTTGTTTTTCACACGGCTATTTGTTGAGGATTAGTGTACAAAAATGGAGATTACATGGTTTCAGAAGAATTAAAATTAAAATTACAACAGATCACGCAGCAGGAAGTTTACAAGGTGATCGTCAGCAAACCTTCCGACAAAGCTGCAAAATACCGCAAGATCGAGATTGAAAAAAAATCGTCCGGTTACCAGGCAGCCGCTTATACGCAGAAACAGGTTTTTCATGAAAAGATAGAACCGGATGGACTTTTAGATTATCTGTCAGGGCGTGTCGGCAGTGAATTTTTACAGTTAAATGCCTGGGATGGCAACAGTGAATATATGCTTCTGATCTCGAAAAAGGGAAAGGTGACTTACCGATGTAAAAAGCAGGCAGAGGGTGCAGCAAAAGTGCAGGAATCCCATAACCGTAAAAAGAAATATCTGTTGGAAGAGGGAACCGTGATCCCACCGCTGGTTGATATGGGAGTTTTTACGGCAGACGGAAAAGTAGTCCGTACCATGTACGATAAGTTTCGCCAGATCAACCGTTTTCTTGAAATTATTGAAGACGGGGTGCGTGATTATCCGTATAATCACTTAAATATCATTGATTTCGGCTGCGGAAAGTCTTACCTGACTTTTATCCTGTATTATTATTTTGCGGAGATCAAAAAAATGAACGTGCAGATCGTAGGACTTGATCTGAAAGAGGACGTGATCAAAAACTGCAATCTTGCGGCGGAGAAATATGGCTATCACAATCTGCATTTTGAACTGGGGGACATCAACGGCTATCAGACACCGTTTCCGGTAGACATGGTAGTGACACTGCATGCCTGTGATACGGCGACGGATTATGCGCTTTATAATGCGGTTCAGTGGGATGCAAAGATGATTTTTTCCGTACCGTGCTGTCAGCATGAGTTAAACGGACAGATAGAGACGGACCAGTTTTCATTACTGACGCGCTATGGCATTATAAAAGAGCGTTTTTCCGCGCTTGCGACAGATGCGATACGTGCGAATCTGCTGGAGGTGTGTGGATACAAAACTCAGCTTTTAGAGTTTGTTGATTTTGCGCATACGCCAAAGAATATCCTGATCCGTGCAGTACAGAAGAAGATCGTGCCGCGTGCGGTAAAACAAAATTACCTCACAGAGGTGGAACATATGATGGAGGAGTTTCATTTTACACCGACACTGTATGGACTGCTGAAAGACAGTGGGAAAATTTAAAAATCAAAATGGGTGTGGCTGTTTTGCCACACCCATTTTAGGTTACGGAAGTTTACTTAACTGACTGTTGTGGTATTGGCCGGAAAATGTGACATCCTCTCCGAACCATTCCGGCGGAGTGAAATTATTTGCCTCTTCCTCTGTTTCAAATTCTACTTCGGCGAGCAGCAGTGGTGCGAGATCTCCCTCAAACACATCTAATTCGATCGTATATTTAGGGGCAAGCGGGATCAGATAGCGGCGTTTCTGAATCAGCCTTCCGTCGATTTTTTCTTTCAGGTGAAGAAATGCTTCTTCATTTAAGGGGAGATTGTATTCCTCACGCACCATCATGCCTTTTCCCTTGCAGGTCAGAATGTAATCGTCATTGGAGCGGCGGATGCGCACGACCGGGTTAGTGTTTAAGTAGCCCTGTTCGATCACTTTACAGGCATACTGTTCTAAGTGGTCAGGTAAGGTTTTTACCAGATATTTACGTTCAATTTCCATGGTGTAGAAACTCCTTTTGGTTTAAAAAATTTTTAATTGGTGCGTGAAAACAGCACTACTGCATCTATTATAGCAGTTGCAGGGGCAGGAAAAAAGAAGTTTTGGAAGACATGTAAGTCATTGACCACAAAAAATCAGTTTGCTATACTTTATCTGTACAAAAATGGAAAACAAAAGCTTTAGAAAGGCAGGAAATATTTATGAGTAAAATTGGAATTTTCATGGCAGATGGCTGTGAGGAAATTGAGGGACTTACCGTAGTTGATGTTGTGCGTCGTGCAAAAATGGAGATCGTTATGCTCTCAATTACCGGAAAAAAAGAAGTGACAAGCTCTCACGGGGTTACTTTTTTAGCAGATGCGCTTGCAGAAGAAACCGGATATGAAGACCTGGATGGAATCGTGCTTCCGGGCGGTATGCCGGGAACCATGCATTTACTGGAAAATGAGACCGTCAATGCCGTGATCCGCAAGTTTGCAGAGGAAGGAAAATTGGTTGCTGCGATCTGTGCAGCTCCGAGTGTGTTAGGCGCAGCAGGCCTGTTAGAAGGGAAACATGCAACCTGTCATCCGGGCTTCGAGGAAAAATTAACCGGTGCGACGACCAGCGAGGATGAGGTTGTAGTGGACGGCAATATCATCACAAGCCGCGGTATGGGAACAGCGATTCCGTTTGCGTTTGAGATCGTGCGTTACTTTACCGATGATGAGACAGTAGAGCATGTCCGTCAGGGACTTGTGTACCGTGCGAATGAAAAATAGTAAAGTGTATGTTGTATAAGAAAAACGGCTTCACATCACACCATGGATGTGGAGCCGTTTTTGGTCTTGCGGCAAGTTGTTTTTTACTTGCGGGAAGTTGTTTTTTACTTCCGGCAAGTTGTTTTTTTACTTGCCTGACATCTGCTCTTCCTGTTTCATGATCATTTTTTTGACCATCTCACCGCCGATGCTTCCTGCCTGTGCAGAAGTAAGGTCACCATTGTAACCCTCTTTTAACGGTACACCGATCTCGCTTGCTACTTCCTGTTTAAAACGGTTCATAGCCTCTTTTGCCTGTGGTACAGCCATTTTGCTGGTGTTAGAACCAGAATTGTTAGATCCACTCATGGATTTCACCTCCGTAAATTAATCTGTTGTTTGTTATTAGGATTTACCAGTAAGAATTACTGTATGTCCTAATCCTATTATTTACAGGGGGAGAAAAAATATGTTGGTAAATTCTGGAAATTGGAAACTTACAAAAAAATCCCGCTTCATTGACAGTATACCCCGTGTGCTCTATAATAGAAACGTTATGATACGTTAAAGAGAAGGAAACGGAGAAATTTATGGATACAAGGAAACCGGATATTTTTGACCGGCTGATGCATCTGCCGGTTTTAAATATCTTTGAACCGTTTTATAAAAAACATAAGGAAATGCTTTTATATCTGTTTTTCGGTGGATTGACATTTGTGATAAGTGTTATCACATATGCCTTTTTTAATGTTTCACTGGGAATGAACGAGCTTGTCGCAAACATTTTTTCATGGATTTTAGCGGTTTTATTTGCTTTTTTTACAAACCGTATCTGGGTATTTGACGGGAAGACAAATGGTGCGAAAGAATTTTTTGTACAGATGATGAATTTTTTCGGTGGAAGAGTTGCAACGTTAGTTGTTGAGGAAGTGATTCTTTTCGTGTTTATCACAAAACTGGGATTTGGAAGCATGGTGGTAAAAATTGCAGCCCAGATCATTGTGATCGTATTGAATTATGTGATCAGTAAATTATGGGTTTTCCGGAAATAAAAAGTTGTATCGGGCAGGGGGTTGATAGAGCCTGAGGGCATAATTGAACAGAATTAAAGGGAGAAAGTAAATGAAGGCAGTCTTATATATGGTAATTCCGTGTTATAATGAGGAAGAAGTTTTACCGGTAACTTCTGGTCTGTTTTTAGAGGAATTACAGTTGCTGATCGAAAAAGAAAAGATAAGTGAAGAGAGCCGCATCCTTTTTGTCAATGACGGGAGTAAGGACCGCACATGGGAGATTATAGAAGAGCTTGCCAGGGAGAATCCACACTTTATTGGAATCTGTCAGAGCCGCAACAGAGGACATCAGAATGCAGTCCTTGCAGGACTGATGGAGGCAAAAGATGTCAGTGACATTACGATATCGATCGATTGTGACGGGCAGGATGATATCGCAACGATGGAAGCGATGGTGGATGCTTACTATGACGGGGCGGAAGTGGTCTATGGTGTCAGAAGCAGCCGTGATACGGATACCTTCTTTAAGCGATTTACGGCACAGGCTTTTTATAAGGTCTTAATGCGGATGGGGGTGGAAACCGTTTATAATCATGCAGATTACCGGCTGATATCGGCGAGGGTATTAAAGGAATTTGCAGGTTTTAAAGAGGTAAATTTATTTCTGCGCGGGATGATCCCGCTGGTTGGATTCAAGAGTACGAGTGTTTTTTATGAGAGGCATGAGAGGATCGCAGGGGAATCGCATTATCCGCTCGCAAAGATGGTCAATCTGGCGATTGACGGGATCACGAGCTTAAGTGTAAAACCGCTCCGTCTTATTTCAGGTCTTGGAATTGGCGTGTCTGTGTTAAGTTTTGTTGGAGTTTTATGGGCCGTTATTACACAGATCTGCGGCAGAACGGTGACCGGATGGGCAAGTACCGTCTGTGTGATCTGTTTTATGGGAGGTGTACAGCTTGTCTGTCTTGGCGTGCTGGGCGAATATATTGGAAAAATTTACATGGAAGTCAAGGCAAGGCCGCGCTATATCATCAGCGAGCGTACCTGGACGAAACAAAATGAGGATGAAGAAAAAGGAGAATAGAGAAACAAATGAAGATTTCATTGATTGTTCCATGCTATAACGAGCAGGAAGCATTACCGATCTTTTATCGGGAAACCAAAAAAGTTATGGAGTCCATGGACTGTGATTATGAAATGATTTTTGTCAATGACGGGTCAAAGGATGGAACACTGGAGCTTTTGAAAGAGTTTGCAAAAGAAGATACACATGTGACCTATATCGGATTTTCCAGAAATTTTGGAAAGGAAGCGGCTATGTATGCCGGTTTTTGCAATGTGACCGGGGATTATGCGGCAGTCATGGATGCGGATATGCAGGATCCTCCGTCATTATTACCACAAATGCTTGATATATTAGAGAATCAGGGGTATGACAGCGTGGCAACGCGCCGTGCTACAAGAAAAGGAGAACCGGTGATAAGAAGCTGGTTTGCAAGAATGTTTTACCGTCTGATCAATAAGATTTCAGATGCGGATATTGTGGATGGTGCGAGAGATTTCCGACTGATGAAACGCAGCATGGTTGATGCGATCGTCGAGATGGGAGAGTACAACCGTTTTTCAAAAGGAATTTTTGGGTGGATCGGTTTTAAGACATACTGGCTTCCATATGAGAACGTTAACCGTGTGGCAGGGGAAACAAAGTGGAGTTTCTGGAAACTGTTTCGCTATGCGATTGATGGTGTGATTAACTTTTCACAGGCACCGCTTTCCGTGGCATCCTGGTTTGGAATGTTTATGACATTTGTTTCGTTTATCGCAGTTGTGTTTATCATTATCCGTAAACTGATCTTTGGTGATCCGGTCGATGGCTGGGCATCAACCGTATGTATTATTACGCTGATCGGCGGCATACAGTTATTCTGTATGGGAATTATGGGACAGTATATTGCAAAAACATATCTGGAAGTCAAAAAAAGACCACACTATATCGTTTCGGACACAAACCGTGAGAATATGGAAAAAGTGAAATAATGTGAAAAATAAGCAGGAGGTTAGGTATGAAGAAAAAGGTATTGGCAATGTTTATGGCTGCATTAGTCACTGTGGGGACTGTGCTTGCACCGGTGGAGACCGGTTCTGTTTATGCGGCACAGATTACAGAAGAGCAGACGGAGGAGATTACGCCGGAAACGGAAACAGAACTTCAGAAAGAAGTGCAGAGTGAGGAAACTGAAACCGAAACTGGGACGGAGCAGGCTGACGCAGAGGACAAAGATACAGAAAATGCGAGTCAGACGGAGCAGAAAGCCGGTGTGACACAGAGTGAAGCAACGGAAATTGAAGTGTCAGAAACGGCAGAGACTGAGGAAGTGGAGACTAAGACGGCCGGGGAAACAGAAACACTGGAAACGCAGACGGTGGAGGAGACAGAAATACTGGAAACCGAAGAGGTCGAAGAAACTGAGGAGGCGGAAACCAGGGCGGCTGCACTTACAGGAATGCCGACGGGTCTTCTGCCGTTTGAAGCAGTTGGTGAAATCACACTGGATGGCGAAACTGCGGAAGAGGAAGAAGCAGAAAATATTTTAAAATCATCTGCTTATTATAACAGTACCTGGGAAAAATATGGAAGTTATTATTTTTATAATCAGTTAAGCAGTAAGGAAAGGGCATACTGGGATGCTTTGAATAAAGTTTGTTTAAAGTATATGACAACACAGGCAGATGCAGCAAAATACAATATCAGTGGGACAACTTACTATTATATTGATATAGTAGGCAGCAGTTCGCTGTCATTATCGCAGATGGAGGAGGTATATCAGATCTTCCGTTATTCAAATCCACAGTACTATTTCTTAAAGAGTGCATACTTAAAAAATGGAACTTATGGTATTGCAGGCTGTGTTTATCCTGCATTTGCAAATGGTTCCGCACGTGCAGCTACAACAAAAAAAGTGCAGAGTCAGGTTTCATCCTGGCAGAAGAAGATCGATGCCTGCTCAACAGATGAGAAAAAGGTAAAAATGATCCATGATCTGATCATTGATAAAGTGGAATATAACCAGACCTTATATGATAATAATTTTAAAGATGAGGATACGGCATATTCCCAGTCTGCCTACAGTGTATTTTGCACAGATCTGACGGTATGTGCGGGATATTCACAGGCATTTGAGATGATGTGCAATGGCTCAGGAATCGATGCCGTAGCAGTAACAAGTTACTATCACGAGTGGAATAAAGTGCGTCTTAACGATTCCTGGTACAATGTAGACTGTACATGGGATGATGCGGACGGAACCATTTACTATGGTTATTTTGAAAGAAGCGATAATTATTATGATACAGTAAATTATAGTTCCTATGTTTTCCATGCGGAAGAAGATATCTGGGAGGGTTACCTGCCGGCATGTACGATCGATTCCGGGGCGACATCCACAGCACCGGGAACGATTGCCACAATCACTCAGACAGCTGCAAAGCCGGTCATTTCAGCGTCGGTAAGCGGTACCTCCTATAAAGTAAAAATAACATCGAAAACATCTGGAGCAGTTATTTATTATACCACAGACGGAAGTGAGCCAAATGCGGCATATTCAAAGGGCACACGTTATACGGGAGCATTTACAGTTTCCCCTGGTAAGACGGTGAAGGCAGTTGCAGTCTGCAATAAATATGCGGACAGCAGTGTTTCATCGAAGAAACTCGCAAAGCTGACAACTTATAAGATCACATTCAAGAGCAATGGCGGCAAGGGAAGCATGAGCAAGCAGAGTATGGCAAAGGGTGTTTCCACCGCGATCTCAAAAAATAAGTTTTCGAAGAAATATTATACGTTTACAGGCTGGAATACCAAGGCAAACGGAAAAGGAAAGTCTTATAAAAACAAAGCAAAGATCAAGCTCACGAAGAACATTACACTGTATGCACAGTGGAAACTTACGAAATATAAGATTACCTATAAATTAAATGGTGGAAAAAATGCCAAAAAGAATCCGACTGCATATACATACAAGACTTCGACGATCAAACTGAAAAATCCGACAAGAAAAGGATATGTATTTAAGGGATGGTATTTAGATAAGAAATTTAAAAAGAAAGTTACTGTCATCAATAAAGGAAGCAGCGGAAATAAGACACTGTATGCAAAGTGGAAAAAGAAGTAATTTATGAATTACAGCTTTTTACCTTAAGGTTTTCTTAAAACGTGAAAATAAGATAGTAAAAAAGTCTTAAAAAGTGGTATAATAACAGAAACGGTGCAAAAGAGCACAAAATAATTACGTTGAGAGGTATTTAGTTTGAAGAAAAGAGCGATTTTAATGCTGACTGCGCTTGCAATGGCGGCATCTATGGCAGCATGCGGCGACAAAAAAACAGACGAGACAGCGGCTGATTCGACAGAAGTTGCCATGACAGAGGCTGGAACAGAGTCAACAGAGGCTGAAACCGAGAGTGAGGAAGTACTTCCGGAGGGAATGTACCGCAGTGAGCTGACAAACGAGCTGATTGATGAGAGTCTTAAAAATCAGAGACCGATCGCAGTTATGGTGGACAATGAGTCTATTGCACTGCCACATTACGGTTTATCACAGGCAGACGTTGTCTATGAGATGATGAACAGCACATTAAACGGCAGAATCACCAGATTTATGGTACTTGTCAAAGACTGGGAAAACATCAAACAGTTAGGAAGCATCCGAAGTGTGCGTCCGACGAATATCCTGATTGCATCCGAGTGGAATGCAGTCATCTGTCATGATGGCGGTCCATTCTATATTGATGAATATATGGCAGATCCGAGTGTGGATAATTTTAGTGGTACATTCTCACGTGTGGATAATGGCAAATCAAGAGAATATACCGAATATATTTTACCGGGCGATCTGGACAAGAACTTTGAGAACAGCGGTGTGTCCAAAGAATATACCTCCTATTATGAGGGACCGCATTACCAGTTTGCAAGTGAGAGCAATCCGGTAGATCTTTCTTCTGCATCCGATGCAATCGATGCCAATACCGTGGATCTTCCGTTCCCACACAATGGTTCTTATTTAGAGTACAATGCGGATGACCAGCTTTACTACTACTCAGAGTATGGTAAAGCACATGTAGATCCGGGTAACGACAACAAACAGCTCTGCTTTAAGAATCTTCTGATCCAGAGCTGCGGATATACCCAGTATGACGAACACGGTTATCTGATTTTCGACTGTGTCAGCCAGGGCGGCGGATATTATGTGACCAATGGAAAAGCGATTCCGGTTACCTGGAAGAAAGAGAAGATGACTTCTCCGACACGCTACTATGATGCAGCAGGCAATGAGATCAAGATTAATACCGGCAAAACTTATGTAGGATTTGTCCCGGTGGATGACTGGCTTGATCTTGTAATTGAATAATAAAGTGATAACGTAAAAAGATCTGTGCTTCAGAAATGGAGTGCAGATCTTTTTTTGTATTGTTATTTAGGCTTTTAAAATCGTGTGTTTTGCGGTAAAATGAAAAATATATGTGATCAAAAACAGACCTCACGAGTCAGCAGGAAAATAATAGAATGAAAAACGGAGAATATGCAGTGGAAGAAAAGAAAGTTGCAACAGACAGGGAATATACGGTATGGGAGATCCTGCAGGGAAATCTTAAGGTATGGTGGCTGATGCTTTTTGGTGCATTGGCGGGAGCACTGCTTTTAGGGGGCTATAAATATTACTCGAACCGTTCTTTTGTTTCCGAGAAAAATTATGAGGATGATTACCGCGTTATGGCTTCTCTGATGGTGGAAGAATACAGCGGGGAGAGTGCCGCAGAGCGTGTCGGTACGGTGATCACGGTGGCAGAAAGCCGCAGCACTTATGAGAAGATGAAGCAGCTAAGCGGATATGATATGGAATATCTGGCATATCAGGATATGTTTGACTTAGAGCAGAATACTTCCTCGGATGTGATGACAGTGCATGTCAAATATCCGAGAACTTATGGGACATTCTCATTGGAAAATGAGGAAGATGCTTTGGAATTTGCAGGTTATCTGTTGGAGGCAGTCAAAGATACCGTACGGGAGAGCATTGGTAAAAATGGAGTGCATGTGTTAGATGAGCCGTATGTGGCAGATGCCCAAAAAAGGTATCTCGCTTATGCTCCGACGATACAGGAGTTTAAGCGGGAGATTGCCAAGGCTGCTGTGGCGGGAGCATTTTTTGGTGTTATTGTAGAAGTAGCGGTTTATGCGGGCGTACAGGTGTCCGGCAAAAAAGAACGGAATTTTGAGGGATAACATATGAACACGGTACGAACATTTTTAAAAAATGCTGACGTTAAAAAAATCGGCGTTGTCTCTTTTTATGCATATTTTGCAATCAACATTCTGATGAAGGCATTTTCCTATGATCACGGGGACAATATCTATAAATGGTTTTTCTATACAGCGATCCTGTTCTGGGGGATTAAAATGGCTTTTACGACCTACACGATGCGGGAAGTATTCTGGATCGCAGTTATGATGGGAATCGGAGTGATGCTTTCTGTGATCACAAGACAGAATATGTGGCTGCTGTCGATCATGACGGTAGTGGCGATGAAGAACTGCCGTTTTTCGGTGATTGCACAGATCGCAGTCTGGATCCGCTGTGTGGCGGCGGTGATACTGTCAGGTGGTTCCCTGATCGGAATTTTTGATATCGGTGAAAAGACAAAACTCGATTCCGGCTATGTGGAACAGCATGTATATGGGTTTGCCATGGGAGAGCCTAATACCGCATTTCTGACGGTATTTTTGGCGTTACTTTTAGTATTATACTATAATTATGAGAAATTAAATGTCCTGTGGTGCGGAGTGACATCATTGATCGCACTTGTTTTTTACAAGATGACATTTTGCAGGACGGGAGTGCTTGTATTCTTTTTCTGCTGGGTGCTGATCTTATTTGATAAAGTTGTAAAAAGTAAAAAAATAAAATCGGTTCTGGTGTGCTCTGTACCGGTCGGTGCAGCATTTTCACTGTTTACGACACTGTTTTATAATGGAAATCATGCGCTGCTTTATAAGATTAATCATCTGGTGTCGGGAAGAGTATACATCATGAATACCTATTATAAAGATCAGGGGCTATCGCTGTTTCCGCGGACACAGGAGATTTTCTATACAAGTTATCATGGACTGATCGATAACAGTTACATGCAAGTGACTTTTTATGCAGGCATCCTTGTAGCAGTGCTTTTCTTTGTAATTATCTTAAAAACCATGTTAAGATTGTACCGGATGGAGTGTTACAAAGAGCTTGTGATGATTGGTACTCTGGCGTTGTACGGTGTGTTAGAGCAGTTTGTATTAAACGGATTTATGAATATATTTTTACTTCTGTGCGGAATATTATTGTATCCGGGCATAGTGGAGGAAAAACATGAAAAATAATATTTATGTGTTAAATCAGAGGCAGGATGAAACATTTGATGCAGCGGGGAAAGCCATGCGTGACGTATTTTCCGTGCTTGCGGACAAAAAGGCGAAGATCATCTGGAGCGTACCAAAACATTGCAGTAAATATTTAAAACTGCTGGATCTGCCTTATCTGGTTTTGTTTTTGCTGTTTTGCGTGAAAAAAAGCGACAGCGTATTTTATTCGATCCCGGAGAATCATTTAAAAATCCGTCTGCTGAAAAGGTTGCAGCTTCTGAAAAAGTACCGGATCATCTGTTTTATCAATGATCTGAACGCATTCCGCTATGACGGACAGAACGATGGAGATCCCGGTGAGGTAAGGGCACTTGCCGCGGCAGATAAAATCCTTGCACCGAATGTCAATACTGTTTCCATGTTAAAGAAAAACGGTATTTCTTCAGACATGATACCGGTCGGGATCTGGGATTACCGGATGAATGAGACACAGATCGCTAAGATTCGAGAAATATCGCATGCACACAAAAAAGAAAATGCAGTAAAAATTGCATTTGCAGGGAATCTCAACAAATCAGAATTTTTGTCTGCCATGGAGATCCCTTCCGATGTCCGGATGGAATTATGGGGAAAACTCGATCCGGAGCGTGAAAAGACACTGGCAGAAGGATGCCATTATCATGGAATCCTCTCTTCCGATGAGATACCGTTTGCAGTCGGTGAAATGGACTATGGATTAGTCTGGGATGGCAGTGGAAAGGATGAGATCGAAGGCGGCCTGGGCGAATACCTTCGATATAATAACTCACACAAATGTGCATTATACCTTGCGTCCGGCATTCCGGTCATTGTATGGAGCCGGTCGGGAATGGCAAATTTTGTCAGGGAACATGCCTGCGGTATTACGATTGACCGCCTTGGCGATCTGGATCAGGCAATTCATACGGCAGATTATGAAAAACTCAAAGAAGCAGCCCTTGCGGTTGCACCGAAACTGTGGGAAGGCTATTATCTGAGCCAGGCGATAGATTCGGCCTGCGGATAAGTTTCGTATTCACACACAAAGGAGAAAAAAGTTATGAAAAAGAAATACTACCTCGAGGTCATCCGTATTCTCGCAATTTTGATGGTTATGTACAACCATTCTGCAGCATTTATGTCATTTTCCAATCAAAGTGGCGTAGAATATGCAATATCGTTTCTGTTTTCCATGGTATGCAAAGGTGCGGTGCCTTTGTTTTTCATGGTATCCGGAGCACTGTTGCTTGGAAAAAATGAAAGTGGGAAAGATCTGTTTCAAAAAAGGATTCTGCGCATGATTCTTGTAATTGTGATATTCTCGTTCCTGTATTATATGAAACTGGTTTTAAAAGGAGAACGTCCTTTTGCACCGTTTTCGTTTCTGCTGTCACTGCCGACGGATCTGGTATATCTGCCGTACTGGTTTTTATACAGTTATCTCGGTGTGCTTACGATTTTGCCGATCCTGCGCCCACTGGCACAGAATATGTCGAAAAATACCTTCTGGTATCTGATCATTTTACAGATATTGCTGGACTGCCTGAAACCGACAGCATGGGTATTATGGGGATACGGACTCTGCGGTTATTATAATTTTAGCGGACTGTTCCAGTATGTCATTTTTTATCCACTGATCGGATATGGACTGGATCAGTATTTCAGTGAAACGAAGTTTCTGACGCCGAAGAATATCGGCCGGAATCTTGCTGTGTTTGTGGCAGCGGTTCTTACACAGATGATGGTATATAAAGACTATCTTTCAGTGGGAAATTATCAGGAAGTATACCTTGGAACATGGCTGTCTGTCCCGGTCATAGTTATATTCTTAAATACGAAACTTCTCTTTCAGGAAGAACGGCTATCAGAGCGGACAAAAAAGATTCTCGTCAGTGTCGGAGGCTGCGTATTTGGCTGTTATCTTCTTGGTGGATTTATTGGAACCGGAGGAAGGCTGGATGTCATTGCTGGCACGTTAACCCCGGTAACCGGGATGCTGCCGGCATATATCATTGAGATTATAATTGCATTCTTAATTGAAGTAGCAGTTACGTTAGTTTTGAAGAAATTACCGGTATTCCGGAAATTGTTGTAGGGAAAATAGGGATTGGATGTTTGGAACAAAAGGTGTATCGGGGTTAGTGAAAGGCAAATTGCACAAAACAGCCCGGGGTTCCGCGAATCCGGCGCCGCCAAAGCACTCGGACACACCTTTTTTCGTCCCTCAGTCATCAACCGCAGCTATGCAAAAAAGCACGTTTTTCCACTAACCGGAAACCCGTGCTTTTCGTTACTTTTAATAAAAAATCAACCAATAAAATACGTGAGTAGTCTTCGGACAACACCTCTTACCGCATTCACACCCCACATCACCACGGCATTGACCACATTCACGAGCCAAGGCTCCAGTCGTCCAATCGTCGCTTTCCGCACCTCGTTCAACAGACACGCAATGATCATAATTGCAAGCGCATAACCGATCGCAAGGAATACTAAAAACCACGATCCGGCATACGGTTTAAAATCGATCCATTTTAACAGAAATGTCTGAACCGTTCCATCTAACACATAGACCGCGAGCACATTTCCGGCAGCACGGTTGATGAAACGGCTGTGAAAATTTAATTCACGAAACAGCAGTAAAACCATGACAGAACCAAATATAATGAAAATCGAACAGTCGCGGCAGAACGTTGTATAGAGCTTTCCACGGACAAAGGTCAGCGAACTGTCAGCGAGGAAAATAAAACCGATACTGAGGAAAAGTCCAAGGAACAGGCGTCCGGTGTTATGGCTGCGGTTATGATAAAGCGCAAGGTAGCGTCCGAGCAGATAGATCATAACCATGTGGACTAATCCTTTTCCACCGTCCTGCATAATTTCAAAGAATCCGAAGGTTGGGATTACGGAGAAAAGAAGCAGTAAGACGGCGAGCAGTTTTTCAAAGTTTTCCTTTGACAGCTTTTCCGGGATCTGGTTTAAAAATGGTGTTAAAAAGCAGAGGAAAAAGTAACAGCTGATAAACCAGTAATATCTTGAAATTACCGGAATACAGGATTTGATCAGTGCTTTTATACCCAGATTTCCAACTGCGATCGTACCAAATATTGTGAAAAAGATGATCATAAGGTCGAGCCGGATCAGTTTTTTGAAGTCAAAACGGATGCCGAAATAACCGGAGAGCAGGATAAAGCAGGTAACTCCCATATTAAAGACGGAGTTAACCAGTACATGGATCTCTGTGTTAAAAAATGATACGGAAGTGTCGATTCCGCCGAAAGTGTGCATCATCAGAATTCCGAAAATGCATAATAAACGTAATAATTCAAAATTAGAAGAACGATCTTTTGACATAACAAACCTCATTTCCCGTCAGATCAGACATTTTTACTGCGTTTGATCTTTAGTTTCTGCTGCCATTTTGTATTGCCATGTTTGATGTCTGCAAGTCTTCCGCGGCATTTCAACATGTATGTTACAAACTTCGCGTGTGCAGAATAGGACTGGTTTTCATAGACACCTTCCATAAAGATTTTTGTAATGTCGACAAAGTGAAGATTTAAAAACCAGGTTTTTTCATGACCGTCGATCGTATAGCAGTAAGGCCTGCCATCTTCCCAGTGCAGATTCTTTACGCTTAAGCGTTTGATATACTCATACTGGTGTTCTAAGTAACCGGAAGATTCACCCACGGAATTATCAAATACACCGTGGTCCGCATCGTCCTTTAACAGGTTTAAATATTCCCCTTCCGGAAGGGAAGAAACCCACAGATGTAATAGTGCCATCTCGCCGACACCGCCGTACATGCCGAATTTGCGGTGGACATCCCACTTTTTCATCAGGAAATCTTTGTGATTTGCATACATATCGATGCAGAAATCCGTAAATTCGCGAAGTCCCTGTGTGGTAAAATAGGAAAATCCTGCACAGGTTTTCCATTTCAGCCCGTTTCCTTTTTCAAGCATTGCAAAATCCTGTAAAAGGGGGGTTTCAGCAGCCACTTTGCAGTGACGGAACGGCTCATATTCACTGACATTTAAGTAAAGCAGAACGTCACTGTCGATAATGACACACTCCTCAAAGGAGTTGCGCTCTAAGTATTCCAGTATCAGGAAGAAGCGCTTAAAGATGCCCTCTGCCCATGCGGTCGGATATGTGGAAAGATTCTCAAAGACAGCATGAAATTTTGTCCATTTTTCGGTAATGAAGTCATTGGCATTGTGCCAGTCGTCACACCACGCTTTGTTATATTCATCGCCTAGCAAAACAACTTTTTCATTATATTTTTTTGCCTGAGCGATACAGTATTTTAAGTATTCCTGGTTCTTCTTCCCCGCAGCCTGAGCCTTTTCTCCGGTTTCGTGATGAACCATAACAGGAATGATCTTGCTCATAATAGTTTCCCCCTTAGCTATTCTTTTTTCCAGTAGGTGCCGCCTTCCACGTCACCACTTCCTTTTGGAACTTCGCTTGCCATCGGATAATGCCAGTAATCGTTATACATGGCGACGATATCCGGTTCTTCTTCATCCCAGCGTCTTCCTTTTAAACCAAACAATATCTGCAGACAACCACCGAGATGGATAGCCTGTTTGCCCATTTTTTTGATGTGGGCGGCCAGCGGATAGCCGTAGGCACCACAGCCAAGCAGGGCGATGTCAAAGTCAATTTTTTCACATTCTCCGCACATATAGTCAAGTGCGTCAAACCATGTGGAAAAACGCGGATCTACAGCGCTGCCAGCAGTCTGTACAGCTTTTAAGGTCTTTAATTCGAACTCCGGCAGGATATCCGTGCATGGGAAGAGTTTGTCAAAATGTTTATACTGATCCTGGATCGACTCTTCAAACGGATGAACAACAAGTACCTTTTTTTCGGCAAGTGCAGCAGACCATGGGTTTTTGCTGCGCCATGGCTCTAAAGAGATCAGCCGGCAGGTTGCGCTTAGATCGTTACAGTATCTGCGGATGTAATAATCCTCACAGGCATTCTGCCATAAACCTAAAATATCGGTCTGCCGGCAGGCGTCCTTCATGATATCGTTAAAACGCGGCAGAAGGGATGTATCATTGGGGAAAAAACCGGCGCAGGTAAAAAGCTGTTCGCAGGCTTTCTCTTTTTTGTTTTCCATATGAAATTCGGCAACACGCATATTGAAAAGTTCAACGGCACCAAAGCGGCCCATCATAAATGGTCTGCCGGACTTGATGAGTTCTGCCGTGTATGTGTTTAAGGCATCCGTATCATAAAAAGGTTTACCGACATAATGCCGGTAAAGAAAATCCGGGTCACCTGTTGCCTGCCGCAGTTTGTTACGCAGACAGTATTTTAACTGATAATAAGAGGCTCCGAGGATTGTACCCATCTTAAGAACACTCCTTTCTGGTCACAGTACATAGATATAAACATCATAAACAATGCTTCCTGTGGTGTCAAGGAAAATGGAATGGCGCCAGGAATCTACTGTTTGACACGTCCTATACATTTTTGATACAATAAAGATTATATGAAGTTAGGAAAATAATAAATAGAAAAAGGAGAAGATATGAATACGATCAGATGGAAAATGCCGGATCAGTATCTGACTGAGTGGTACCGGAATCTTTCGGGAGCGGTAAAGACAGCTTTTTATGCTGCTTTTGCAGCAGGGCTTGCAGCTCATTTGTATCAGTTCACCAATAAATTATACAATTATGATGAGCTTGCGAATACACCAGGAGGTATCGGATTAAGTACAGAACAGGGAAGATGGCTGTTAAACTGGATGGGGCGTTTTATGCGTTCTGTATTTGGAGGTTCTTATTCACTGCCTTTTTTTAATGGAATCTTTGCACTGCTGTTCCTTGCCTTATCAGCGGGAATGGTCGTATCTGTATTTCAGGTAAGAAACAAACTGACTGCGGGGCTGATCGGAGGACTTATGACAGTATTTCCGGCAGTTGTGTCCATGTACTTTTTTATGTTTCTGGCACTTTATTATGCAATAGGCATTTTTTTCAGTGTGTTTGCTGCGTGGCTCACTGTGAAATATCCGAAAAATATCATTGCAAATATAGCAGCAGTGGTAATGATTGCATGTTCCCTTGGTGTATATCAGGCATACTTCCCGGATACCGTGTGCATTCTTCTTATAGTGGTGATCTTAAAAGCAGCATTTGGCGGTGTGAAGGAGAAAAAGGAATGGAAAGAGTTTTTCCTTATGATTGCCAGATTCTTAGTGGTGATGGCAGCTGGCGTTGCGGTTTATTTTCTGATCAATAAAGCGGTACTTGCAGTCACACATATACAGCTTACCAGTTATCAGGGTGGCGATACAATGGGAAAGATCACGATCGCACAGCTTATTAGTGCATTAAAATCTTGTTACACCTCATTTTTTGATCTGGGATTTTCCGATGTTATGGGAATCAGCTATAACCGTACCGTAAGACGTCTGATCAAAGTTGTATGGATCTTATTTGCAGCAGGTATTGGTGCTTATCTGGTTTTAAAGAAAAAAGAATATTTAAATAAGGTAATTGTTTTGTGTGGTATAGTGGTGTTTCCGGTAGCGATGTTTTTGATCTATGTGATGGCACCGAATTCCTACTGCTATACGCTGATGGCATATTCAGTTGTATTTTTCTTTGTATTTTTCCTGTTGTGGCTGGATGCATGTTTCCGGAATCTTAAACTGCATGCTCCGGTAAAGAGCATAACAAACTGGGTGTCTGCATTGCTTACGGCGGCATTGGTAATCGTGTTTGTCTGGTACGCAAATGGCAATTACATGGCACTTGAATATACGAAATATCATGATTTTTCCTATGTGCAGACGCTGGTCACCAAGATCCGGAGTGTGGAGGATTATTCGCAGGACAAGCCGGTGATCGTGGTGGGAACACAGATTAATGACAGTACGAATGGTATGGGAAGTCTGATCGGTGATACTTTTACCGTTGGAGGAAAAGCAGATACGAACCTTGGATATAACTCTTTGCTGTATCTGATGTCTGATTATCTTGGATTTTCACCATATTATGGAACTTATGAGGAGATCCAGAACTGGATGCAGAGAGAGGTTGTCAGGGAAATGCCATCCTATCCGGCGGATGGATCTATTCAGGTGATTGACGATACGATTATTGTAAAACTGTCTGATTATGAAATAAATTAAGGAACGATTGGATGAAAAAGTATTTATATCTCATGAGAGTACATCATTATATCAAAAACATACTGATTTTTATGCCACTGATTTTCAGTGGAAATCTGACAGACCGGCGTAAGTTTACGGCAACACTGCTTGGAATGATCGCATTTTCACTGGTCACATCTGCGGTCTATATCATCAATGATATCAGGGATGCGGAAAAAGACAGGATGCATCCGACAAAGAAAAATCGCCCGATCGCATCCGGCGCAGTCACACCGTTTCACGCAGTAGTGCTGATGGTGTTCATTCTGATCGCAGCAGTGGTACTGCTTGTGGTGTCAGATGCGACAGCGGGCAGTTATGCGCTGGTAATTTTATATCTGTTTATCAATGTGGCATATAGTATGGGACTTAAGGATGTACCGCTTTTAGATGTGACAATTCTTGCTTCCGGATTTTTGCTGCGCGTGCTTTTCGGTGCGGTCCTGACAGGGACGGAAGTGTCTGAATGGCTGTATCTGACTGTACTTTCCGGTGCGTTTTATTTTAGTCTTGGAAAAAGACGCAACGAGCTGCAGAAGAAAAAGGACGGGGATACCCGCAAGGTGCTTAAATATTATACGAGAGATTTCCTGGACAAAAATATGTATATGTGCCTGGCACTGCTCAATACATTTTATGCATTATGGTGTAAGGATATTACCAATGCCGGCATGGAATATGCAATGTGGACGGTGCCGATCGTGATTTTGATCTGTATGAAGTACAGTCTGACGGTGGAGGGAAATTCGGAGGGAGATCCTGTGGAGGTCCTTTTACATGACAGGGTACTGATGGCACTCTGTGTGGTTTATGGTATTGTAATGATAGGTATGCTGTATTTTGGAGCATAGTGTGAAAATAATGCAGGAATGGAGATTTTATGAAACGGACATATAAATTTTTCTGGATCATTCTGATCGCACTGATTCCGCTGCTCCCGTCGTCGGGATGGAATTTTAGTATTGATGTCAGTGATGTCGGATTTAACATGAATCAGTACCGGTTTTGTTTTACAGATATGGACAGTACTTATCTGCCGCTGTTTTTGACAAACATTTTGGGCGGATGCCTGTTAAAAGTGTTTGGGATACTGCATATACCGGCTTACATTGGCATGGAGACTGCATGGGCGGCAGTCTGCTTCTACCTGTGTTTCTTATCTTACAGGCTCTATGTGAGATACCGGGAAGATGCGCTGATCCTTCCGGCACTTGCGTTTGCCATGGTGCTTGCAAAATGTAATTTTCATTTCTTTATTTATAATACGGCAGTGGCATTTATGGCACTGACGGGATTGTATTTCCTGATCCGGGCTGTCAATGACAAAAAGTCCGGGATGCTCTTTTTTGCATCGGCATTTTTCATGCTGGCGGCTTTCTGCAAAATATCTTCCATCCTGCAATTTGCTGTGTTTATCGTTCTTTTTTATGATTTTTACCGGAAAAAAGATGTGGCATATTTTGTACGCCAGGTGTTATGGTGCGTGGTGGGTGTTTTGAGTAGTTTTGCGTCAGGGCTTTTTCTCATGTATAAAACATGCGGGATCGGCACTTATTTTCAGATGGTTGCGGATATGTTTTTCTATGCAGGAAATTCAAATGACGGACATACAATCGGTAACATGGTTGTGATCAATTTCAAAGGAACCGTGCGTGGAATCTTATTGCTTGCCGTGCTGTATGTCATTTATCTTGTGGCAAAAAAAGTGAAAAGCCTTGCACCGCTTATCGGATATGGTATGATTGCAGTGGCAGTTCTTTTGTTGGCAGGTGCGGTTTTCGGGGCAGATCAGATCGCAGGATTATCGGTGCTGTATCGCGTGCTTGGAGATTACCTGAACGCAGTAGCTGTGATAAAGGCGATGCTCTATGTATGTGTTGTTCTGATTTTAAAAGACAAAGAGGCTTCGGAAGAATTTAAAACCCTTGCATTTGCATCCGGGATGCTTGCAGTGCTGATGCCGATTGGATCGAATGTGGGTATCACACATCTGTGCAATGAAGCTTTTTTTGTACTGCCATATATTGCAATCTGTATCGGAGACAGAATGAAAAAGGCGAAGAGACAGACTGAAGAAACAGTGGAGACAGAGCACAAGCTGCCGGATGTAAGAAATACGGGAAGACTTCTTACCGTCATCTGTGCGATATGGTGTGTGGGTCTGACTGTATCACAGAGTTTTTATATGACAAAGGCGTATTTAAAAGATCAAGAGCCAAAACAGCAGTTCACACTCGATGAACTGCGCGGCATCAGGTATGATACGGATATTGTACAGCCGATGGAAGAAGTGGTAAACTTTATAAAGTCATATGGCAGCGAAAGTGATAAGATGGTTACCTGTGGTGCAATTCCAATCTTACATTATCTGACCGGAAGAGCTCCTTATATTACCGGATGCGGTGGCTGGATTGAGACAGATTACATCACGGCAGAGGAGATAGAGCAGCAGCTTGAGGAGTCTGTTTCGTCAGGCAGCGAACAGGAAGCAATGCCACTTGTGGTTTTTAATAAAACTGCATTGGATGAACAGTCTGAAAAAACAAATGTGGTCTTAATATTTGTAAAAGAAAATTTTTATCAACAGGTATTTGCAAACGGGGAATATGAAGTATATGCAAAAGATAAAAAAAGTAATTGAGCTGTTTGAATGGTTTTGTCAGAATATAATCTGGCTGGTGATGCTTTGCTGTGTCGGTTTTGTAGCAGTTTTGAATCTGCTGTATCGGTCGAAAGTGGCATATGTGTGGACGGAGGATGTGAGCATAGAGCGCACCAGTATCACAGCACTGGTGCTCGCAGTTCTGATTTTTGTGGTATTTTTGATCGCAGGATCTAAAATTCAAAAGATTGATGAAAAAATACTCTTTATTGTATTTACTGTAATTTATATAATTGCAGGGATATACTGGATTGCGAATGTTTCAACGGAATTGCGCATGGATGCGTACAGTGCACATAACGGTTCTGTGCTTATGAGACAGCATGATTTTTCATTTTTAAATCCGGGACAGGATATCTATCTGAATGAACATCAGTTAAGTTTTGTGACCTATGAATATCTGATTGGTTTTATCAGCACGGATGTGCGCTTTTTATATGCGGTCAATCTCCTGCAGATCATAGGGATCAATTTTGTGATCTGGAAGCTGACAGACCGGTGTTTTGGACAAAATCACAAGACAAATCTGTATGTGATACTTTTTTCATTTTTATTTTTGCCACAGTTTTTCTTCCTGGCATTTGCATATGGAATTATTCCGGGATTGTTTTTCATACTTCTGGCATTTTTGTTTCTGGATAAATCTTTGGAGAGCGGCAACTGGAAGCATATGATATTGTGTGTCATTTTTGTAATGCTTGCAGTTATTTTGAAAGGAAATAATATTATAGGATCGATAACGATCGCAATATTGTGTTTTCTTCGGATCTTAAAAGAAAAAAAATGGAGGCTGATCTTACTTGCAGTTCTGGTGATGGTTGTGTCAGTGCTTCCTGGAAAGGCATTCCATGCGTGGTATAACAAAGAAACAGGTGGCGTACTCTGTGGTGGAAAACCAAAGATTTTATGGATTGCAATGGGAACGGAGCCTTATTACAATAATGCAGCAGGCTGGTATAACGGCTGTTCGGACTGGCTCTTTTCGGAAGCAGGATATGACCCGGAGAAAGCAACAGAGCTTGGCAAAGCAAAGATCAGGGATAATATTTATATTTTCCGGCATAATCCGGATACTGCGTATGAGTTTTTCTCCGAAAAACTGGAATCCATGTGGTGTGATCCGATGTATGAATCACTCTGGAGCGGCCCGCTGCCGGATGCAGGGGCAGAAAATAAGACAGAGTTTTTTAATGAACTTTATTCGGGAAAAAGTATAGAACCGCAGATTGCCCTGGCGATGAAGGGATTTGTGATCATGCTGTTTGTTCTTGCAACAATTTTTGTTGCGGATCGAAGAAACAGGAAGTATGATTGTAACTATATTTTTTTATTTTTTACAGGCGGATTTCTTTTGCATATAATATGGGAAGCCAAAAGCCAGTATGTGTATCCGTATGTATTTATCCTGCTGCCCTGCTGTGCAAAGGAAATGGCATTGCTTTCAGAAAAAATCCATTTTCCAGGGAAACACCAGAGGACACAGGAAAAGTGAGAGGTAACAGAGGAATGATTGCAGTAAAAATTGGAGACGGCATGGGAAACCAGCTGTTTAATTATGCCTGCGGATATGCCCAGGCAAGGCGGGATGGCGATTCGCTGGTTCTTGATATTTCAGAATGTGACAATTCTACACTGCGGGATTTTGAACTGGACAAGTTTCATCTGAAATACGATAAAAAGGAATCATTTCCAAACCGTAATTTGGGACAGAAGATTTACAAGAACTTAAGACGTGCGTTAAAATATCATGTGATCAAAGAGCGCGAGGTGTACCATAACCGTGACCACCGGTATGATGTGAATGATATCGATCCGAGAGTTTATAAGAAAAAAGGACTTCGAAATAAATATTTATATGGTTACTGGCAGCACCTTGCCTATTTTGAAGATTATTTAGATGAGATCACTGCGATGATGACGCCGGCTTACGAGCAGAGTGAGACGGTAAAAAAATTACAGGAAGAGTTCAAAAAAACGCCGACCTGTGCCGTGCATGTCAGAGGCGGTGATATCATGGGACCTGCCGGAGCCTATTTTAAACATGCCATGGAACGCATGGAACAGGAAAAGCCGGGAGTACGCTATATTGTGTTTACCAATGATATGGAGCGTGCAGAAGAAGCGCTTGCCCCTGTGCTGGAAAGCCAGAAAAAAGACGCAGTGGGACAGGCAGAAAACAGGCTGGAATTTGTCTCAGAGATGGGAGAATTTTCGGATGTGGATGAATTTTTCCTGATGGCGGCATGCCAGAACCAGATATTGTCCAATAGTACGTTTTCGACATGGGCAGCTTATCTGAATCAGAACCCGGATAAGACGGTCATTATGCCGGATGATCTGTTAAGCGAACGGATGCGGCAGAAAAACTGGATTATTTTAAAGTAAGAAAGGTAAAAGAATGAAAGATTTGGTAAAAAGTGTACTAAAAGTTTTTGATGGAAAGCAGAAGCGCAAGCTTGTCGGAATGATGTTTCTGATACTGATCAATTCCGGTGTCAGCCTGCTTGGTGTTTCGGTGTTATCCCCGTTTATCACAGCGGTGATGAATCCGGAAGAGTTATTGAAAAATGACATCATACGTTCTGTTTATGATGGATTTCACATGCAGAATACCAATCAGCTGATCACGCTGCTCTCGGTGCTGATCATTATCGTGTATATTGCAAAAAATGCGTTTATCATTTTTATCAATAACATGCTGTACTGCTTCTCCTATTATGGAAAACGCGAGATGCAGGACCGCATGATGAAATATTATATCAGCAGAGATTACACATTTTTCTTAAACCACAACAGTGCCGAGCTGATGCGTGATATCAATACGGATCCGGAGATGTTTTATGCGGCGGTGTTAAATATGCTCCAGCTTGCATCAGAACTCTGCGTCAGCCTGATCTTAGTAGGATATCTTTTAGTAAAAGATGCGCTGCTCACCTTAGGCGTTGCGTTTGCGATGGTCGTTATGGTATTTATCTTTATGAAAAAACTGCGCCGAACCTTAGCGCGTTTCGGTGATGACAGAAGAAAATACAACGCCAATATCCTGCAGTGTATGCAGCAGGCGTTCGGCGGTATCAAAGAGATCAAGATCGCAAACCGCGAGGCATATTTTGAAGGGGAATTTGTAAAGCAGAATGGTCTTTACACCTATGTCATCAAACAGAACTCTTTCTTAAGTTCCATTCCGAAACCGATCATGGAAGCACTCTGTATCACGGGACTTATGGCGGCAATCATTGTCCGTATCAACGCGACATCCACAAGCCCGGAGCAGTTTGTCGGAACACTTGCAGTATTTGCGGCAGCAGCATTTGCCCTGCTTCCTTCTGCAAATAAGATGTCTGAATATTTAGGATCGATCATCCATAACGGTGTCGTGATCCACAAGATCGGTGAAGAGTATGCTGCGATCCGCGATATGGAGATCCAGACAGAAAAAGAAGAAAATTACAAAAAAGTAACATTAGACAAAGAAATCAAAGTCGAGGATATGACCTTCCATTACCCGGATACTGAGGATGCGGTATTAGCCCATGTCAATGTGACAATCCCGAAAAACAAGTCCGTTGCATTTATCGGACCGTCCGGTGCCGGAAAGACCACGATGGTCGACCTGATCCTGGGTGTTTTAAAACCGCAGGCCGGAAAGATCACAGTAGATGGTATGGATATCAAAGAATCTTACCGTGGATGGCATGATAAGATCGGTTATATCCCACAGACTATCTACATGTTGGACGATACAATCCGCAATAATATTGCATTTGGCAAGACGGAAGGCATTGATGATGCAGATATCTGGGAAGCATTAAAACAGGCACAATTAGATGAGTTTGTAAAATCCCTTGATGAGGGCTTAGATACCATGATCGGAGAGGCCGGTGTACGCTTATCCGGTGGACAGCGTCAGCGTATCGGTATTGCACGTGCGCTATACCGCAGACCGGAAGTGTTAGTGCTGGATGAGGCAACTTCCGCACTGGATACGGAAACAGAAGCTGCTGTTATGGAAGCAATCGACAGCTTACAGGGTAAGATGACAATGCTGATTATTGCACACCGCCTGTCTACGATCAAAAATTGTGACATGGTATATCAGGTAGAGGGTGGCAGTGTGACAAGGAAAGAAAAGGAAAGCGTATGAGTGAACCGATGATAATCATAGAGCCGTGTGCAGGGCTTGGAAACAGACTGCTTGGTTTGGGTTCTGCTTATGCGGTGGCAGAAAAATTAAACCGCAGGCTGGTCGTGATGTGGAAACGTGAAGTCGGATGCAACATCCGTTTTTCAGAGCTGTTTGATCTGCCGTTTGAGGTGGTGGAGATCAGCGAAAATGGATTTAAGAATGAGCCGATGGCACAGCTTCTTGGGAATCATGCAAAAAAGAAATGGAGAAAAATGGCAGATCGTTTCTTAGAGTGTGATGATGTGGAACAGGTCAAAGAAACGGAAGGGTATGAAGGACTATTCCACCTGATCGAGCAGACCCCGGTCATCTATTTAAAAGCATTTGGGCCGATCTGCGAGGTCGGGGCAGAGAGTTATTCCTTTTTAAAGTCAAGCAAAAACATTGAAGAAAAAGGTGATTATCTGTTTCGTGAACTGACTGGAAATTGTGTGGGGGTACATGTGAGAAGGACTGACCATACGGATGCGATCGCAAACAGTCCGCTGGCATTGTTTGCCGAGCGTATGAAAAAAGAACTGGAAGCGGATAAAGAAACAAGTTTTTTTGTGGCAACAGATGACAAAGAGGTACGCAGGGAATTGAAAGAATTACTGCCGGATGCAAAGCTGATCTTCCCGCAGTCGGATGTGATCGACCGCGATTCGAAAGAGGGAATCGAGGAAGCATTTGTGGAGATGATCGCATTGTCAAAGTGCAGAAAAATTTTAGGAAGTTATAACAGTACATTCAGTTTACTTCCATCGTATATAGGGAATATACCGCTTGAGACGGTACGCCGGAAGGAATCATAAATATCTGCTAAGATGTTTACAGCATGAAAATGGCAGGAAGAAAAGAAGCAGGGAAAAAATATGGAACTGAAAACATGTAATATTTTAGGCCTTGATATCCTTGTGACGGATATGGAAAAGACCGTAAATCTGATCGAGCAGAATATAGAGCAGCTGCGGGGAAAATATATCTGTGTGGGAAATGTGCACACGACCGTGATGGCGCATGACGATCCGCAGTATCACACGGTACAGGCAGATGCCGCGTTTGTTCTGCCGGATGGCGGGCCGCTTTCCGGTTACAGCAGAAAACACGGATTCCCGGAGGCGGAGCGTGTGACAGGACCGGATCTGATGCTTGCATTATTTGCACGTGATAACGGACTGAAACATTATTTTTACGGGAGCAGTGAGGAGACGCTTGCTCTGTTAAAAGAAAAACTGGCAGAAAAATATCCACATCTTCAGATTGCAGGAATGGTGTCACCGCCGTTTCGCGAGTTGTCCGAAGCGGAAGATAAAGAGATGGTCGACCAGATCAATGCATCCGGAGCAGATATCATCTGGGTGGGACTTGGAGCACCGAAGCAGGAAAAATGGATGTATGCTCATAAGAACCATGTAAACGGCGTGATGATCGGTGTCGGGGCAGGCTTTGACTACCATGCCGGAAACATTAAACGTGCGCCGGGCTGGATGCAGAAATTGAGCCTGGAATGGTTATATCGTCTGCTGCAGGATCCGAAGAGATTGTTTAAACGTTATCTGGTCACGAATACACGTTATCTGTGGCTGATTCATCGGAAATAATTATGAAATTTAAATTTAGTATATGAAAGTTGTGAACAATTTAATTCCCTAATAAGTTTCAAATTTTTTTGATTCATAAATATTTATATCAGAAACGAGGTTTAGTATGTGTGGAATTTACGGTGTAGTCAATAAAAAGGTAGACCGGGAACTGGCGATGAAATGCTTAAACACGATGATCCACCGTGGACCGGACGGTTACGGACTGTGGCAGGAGGACGGTGTGACATTAGGACACCGCAGATTATCCATTTTAGATCTTTCCAATGCCGGAAGCCAGCCGATGTCCTATGCAAATGAGCGTTACTGGATGACGTTTAACGGCGAGATCTATAACTTTATCGAGATCCGGGACGAGCTTAAGAAAAAGGGATATACGTTCCGCAGTGCCAGCGACTCCGAAGTCATCATGGCTGCATTTTGTGAGTGGGGTGAATCCTGTGTGGAACGCTTCAACGGTATGTGGACATTTGCCATCTGGGATAAACAGACAAAACAGCTTTTCATTTCCAGAGACCGTTTTGGAGTAAAACCGTTATTTTATGCCGAACTGCCGGATGGTGGTTTTGCGTTTGCATCGGAGATGAAAGTAATTCTGCCGCTTTTGCCTAAGGTGGAAGCAAACAAGCCGATGTTCGACCGCTACTTTGCAGACAATCATTATGAGTCACAGCCGGAGTGTCTGATCCGTGGAATCAAACGGTTCCCGGCAGGCCACAATGCATGGGTAAAAGACGGAAAGATTACACTGAAACGCTACTGGAATACCTTAGATCATCTGATCAGCGTACCGGATTCCTATGAGGAACAGGTAGAGCAGTTCCGCGAATTGTTTCTGGATGCCTGCAAGATCCGAATGAGAAGTGATGTGACACTTGGTACCGGACTTTCCGGAGGACTTGATTCTTCCGCTGTTATCTGCGCAATGTCCTATATTTCCAAAAACATGACAGATGAGCGCGCCAACAATGACTGGCAGCACGCTTATGTGGCATGTTTTCCAGGAACGGCGCAGGATGAAACAAAATATGCAAAACAGGTGACGGATTATCTTGGAATCAGCCATACCTTTATGAACATTGATTCCGCAGTTTCAGAGCGTGAGTTTTTGCGCCAGCTTTACTGTTTTGAAGAACTCTGGGGCAATCCACAGGTGCCGATGATGGAGCTCTACAAAAAAGAGAGAGAGATGGGAACCACTGTTTCCCTTGACGGACATGCGGCGGATGAGCTGTTTGCGGGATATGGATTTGATGTGTTAAAAGCATACCCGGATGCAAAGACAAAAGAAGAAATCGACATGATCACGACCGCATATTTAAACCAGGATGCGGAAGACGGAGTGAGTCAGCAGTCAGCTGCATTTAAAAAGCAGAGAAACAGACTCTACCGCGAATATATGTTAAAATACCATGCAAAAAAACTGCTTGGTAAAGAAACTGTAAAGAGTGCGTATTCCGACCATCCGAACTGGAACCGTCTGGATAATCTTAATAAGACATTATTTGTCTCCACACATGAGACGATCCTGCCGACACTGCTGCGCAACTATGACAGGGACAGCATGGCAGCGGGCGTTGAGATCCGTATGCCGTTTCTGGATTACAGGATCGTAGAGTTTGCATTTTCCATTGGATGGCGTTCAAAACTGCACGGAGGTTTTTCGAAATCGATCGTCCGTGATGCGGGCGCAGCTTTTATGCCAAAAGAGATTGCTTACCGCCGTACCAAGCTGGGATTTAATGCTCCGATTCTTGACTGGATGAGGGGACCGTACCGCCAGTTTTTTGAGGATACGGTGGCATCTGCAGACTTTGCAAACTGCAGTCTGATCGATGATCCGGCGAAGGTACGCAGTGATCTTTCTGATTTTCTTGCAGGTAAAAATGCTTCGTTCCATCAGGCGGCGGACATCTGGAACCGGATTCAGCCGTATCTGTGGGAGCGTGCACTGATTAAACAGGATTGGATACAGGAGTAAAAATGAAACGATATCAATATCTGGATGTGGCAAGGGGATTCGGACTTTTGCTTGTCATTATCTCACACAGCTGCGGGCTGAGCCGCTTTCTGATCAATTATTACATTCCGCTGTTTTTTGTGGTTTCAGGATATATTTATAAAGAGGGAAGAAGTTACAAAGAAAATATTGAACACAAGGCAAAACGCCTTCTGATCCCGTATTTTGGATACAGTGCAGTGCTTTTGGCAGTCTATGTGCTGATGGGAAGAACACTTGCGGAGACAAAAGCGTCTGCATTTGGAATACTCTATTCCAGATACTGCCTGTACGACACGACAGTCGTCAAGGATAACGTTTATTTGTTTACCGTGGCAAATGGTGCCATGTGGTATCTGACCGCATTTTTTGCAGCGAGTCTTGTCTATCATCTGGTCATTGACCGCTGCCTTTCTGACCGGAAATTTTTAATCGGTACACTGATCGTTTTGACTGCCATCACAATGGCACTTGCAGATATTCCGGTACTCCTTCCATGGAGCATCGATCTTGCCTGCGTGGGAACCATCTTCATGATTGCAGGAACCCTGCTTGGGAGAGCACAGTTCTTCGAAAAAAAATGGAACATTCCGTTAATCGCAGCGGTATTTGTCATCTACATCCTGACAAGCTGTCTTGATCCCGGCATCAATATGTCCATCCGTGAATACGGCATCTACGGAGCATTCAGCGTCCCATTTTTCATCATCGTCGGACTCACCGGATCACTGCTCTGCATCTGGTTTGGCAAACTGATCGAAAATACGGCACCGGGCAGATTCATCGCCTACGTCGGAAAAAATACGATCTTCCTGCTCGCCTTCCACATCTTTGCCTTAGAAGTTGTCGAACGTATTGCATCCAAATTTATAGCAATTCCTGTGCCGGGCGGCGCAGTTGTACCATTTGTTCTGTATCATGCACTGCGCATTACCGCCGCCGTCCTGGGATGCCTTGCGTTTTCAGAAATACTGAACCGGTTAAAGAAACGCCTGCGTCGAAAGACCGGGTAGAACCAGGTAGAGCCATGTCGTAATGAAACGCCTGCGACGAAAGCCAAAGTAAAGATAGGACGCGGTGAAACGCCTATCGAAAACATAACGTAAAGCCAGGCGTTTCCCCGCGTCCGAGCCATTTACTGCAAATTCTACCCAGGCGTTTCCCCGCGTCCGAGCCACCCACTTCTACCAGCGTTTCCGGTACTCCGACGCCGTACACCCCTCCATCTTCCGGAACACCTTATTAAAATAACTCGCATCATCGATCCCACACAGGTGCGCAATCTCCTCAATCGAAGAATTGCTGTACCGAAGCAGCTCCTTGGCATTATTGATCCTTTTTGCCAGCACATACTGTATGACCGTCGTTCCGAATTCCTTTTTAAATTCCCGTGAAAGATAATACTTACTGATAAAAAAATGTTCCGCAAGCTGGTCTAAGGAGATATTTTCGGTATAATGTTCGTCCAGATAGTGCAGAATTGTTTTAAGTTTATCTGAGAGCAGTTCATTTTTTTCATTAGACTCGGTACAGATGAGCGTTAAAATATGAATGATCTGCTGGGCAGTTAAAAGATCGGTGTCATCGGTCGGTTCTTCGTTGTAGCGGATGATACTCTCGATTGCGTTGATCAGTTCTGTGAAATGAGCAGAGCGGAAATGCCAGTTATGGTGATCCCTGAAATAGGTATAATATGCCCTGGCCTCGGGACCGTTGAAATGGATCCAGAGAAGTTCCCATGGATCTTCATCCGTACTGATGTGGGTGTATTCCCCAGAACAGTCGAGAAAAAAACAGTCACCCGCATGCGCCGTTGATGAGATCATTCCGCCTTCGGATAACGGTTCGCGGTAGGTGACCTCGCCACTGCCGGAGAGCACGACAAAAAACAGGTAGGAATTCAGCTCGCTCCGCCTGCTTAAATGTGATTTCAGGCTTTTTAAATAGCCAGCTTCCTGTATGTGGAAGAAATTTTTGCGGGTAAATGCGGAGGGGGTATTGATGACGCTTCGCGTATTTGTAACTTCGGAGGTTTTATATTTTTCAAAAAATAATTTTTGCATAGCAATATAATACTATTTTAGACCAATATATTCAATTGCAAAATCAAAAAAATTAGATTAATCTATACAACGGCTTAAAATTTTGATATTAGCAAAATAATCATAGAATTCATAAAAGGAGAGATGAAATGAGTAAAAAAGCATTGATCACAGGTGTCACAGGACAGGATGGAAGCTACCTTGCAGAGCTTCTTTTAGAAAAAGGATATGAAGTACACGGTATGGTACGCCGTTCTTCCGTAGAAAAGAGAGAGCGTATCGACCATTTAGAGGGCAATCCGAATTTTACCGTTCATTACGGAGATCTGTCTGATTCTTTAAGTCTGGTACGTCTGATCGGAAGCATTAAACCGGATGAGATCTACAACCTCGCTGCACAGAGTCATGTTGGTGTCAGCTTCGATGTGCCGGAATATACAGCAGATGTTGTCGCAACCGGAGTACTCCGAGTGCTTGAGGCAGTCCGTATCTGTGGATTAGAGAAGACCTGCCGTATTTATCAGGCTTCCACTTCCGAGTTATATGGAAAAGTAGAGGAAGTTCCACAGCGCGAGACAACACCGTTCCACCCATACAGCCCGTATGCAGTTGCAAAACAGTACGGTTTCTGGATCGTAAAAGAGTACCGTGAAGCATATAACATGTTCTGCTGTAATGGTATTTTATTCAACCATGAGTCAGAGCGCCGTGGTGAGACTTTCGTAACCAGAAAAATCTCCCTTGCAGCAGCAAGAATCGCCCAGGGCAAACAGGATGTGCTCTACCTTGGAAATTTATCATCCCTGCGTGACTGGGGTTATGCAAAAGACTATGTTGAATGTATGTGGCTGATCTTACAGAACGACAAACCGGAAGATTTCGTGATCGCAACCGGTGAGCAGCACTCTGTCCGCGAGTTCTGTGAGCACGCATTCCGCGAGGCTGGCATTGAGCTTGAGTTCAAGGGCGAGGGTATGGATGAAGTCGGTATCGACAAAGCAACCGGAAAGGCTGTTATCAAAGTTTCACCGGAGTTCTATCGTCCGACCGACGTTGTAAATCTCTGGGGAGATCCTACAAAAGCAAAGACAGAGCTTGGCTGGAATCCGACGAAAACTACTTTTGAGGAGCTTGTAAAGATCATGGTAGCGCATGATATGGAGCTTGTAAAAAACGAAAAATAACATTTGGAGAAAAGTGTGAAAAATAAGATTTTTCACACACAAGTTTGTGCTTACGCTCAAACTTGTTATGTCTTGGGAAACAGACAGAAATGGAGAATAAGATCATGGAAAAGGATGCAAAAATATATGTTGCCGGACACAGAGGAATGGTAGGTTCCGCGATTGTCCGTCAGCTTGAAAAAGAAGGATATACAAATATCATCACAAGAACACACAAAGAGTTAGATCTCTGCCGTCAGGATGCAGTGGAGGAGTTTTTTGCAAAAGAAAAACCGGATTATGTGTTTCTTGCAGCCGCAAAAGTAGGCGGTATCATGGCAAACAGTGAAGCACTCGCTGATTTCATGTATGACAATATGGTTCTTGAGATGAACGTGATCCACGAGGCATGGAAAAACGGATGTAAGAAGTTAATGTTTTTAGGCTCTTCCTGTATTTATCCGCGTATGGCTCCACAGCCGATGAAAGAGAGCTGCCTTCTGACAAGTGAACTGGAGAAAACCAATGAGGCATATGCACTTGCAAAGATCAGCGGTTTAAAATACTGCGAGTTTTTAAACCGTCAGTACGGAACTGATTATATTTCTGTTATGCCGACCAACCTTTACGGACCAAACGATAATTATCATCCAGAGCACAGCCATGTGCTTCCGGCACTGATCCGTCGTTTCCATGAGGCAAAAGAGGCCGGATTAAAAGAGGTAACCTGTTGGGGAACCGGTACACCTCTCAGAGAGTTCCTCTATGTGGACGATCTTGCAGATGCCTGCGTATATCTGATGAACCATTACAGCGGAAACGAGACCGTGAACCTTGGAACCGGAAAAGAGCTGACCATCAAAGAGCTGACAGAACTGGTTGCCAAAGTAGTCGGATATGAGGGTGAGATCAAATGGGATTCCACAAAACCGGACGGAACACCGAGAAAACTTCTTGATGTAAGCAAATTAGAGGGACTCGGATGGAAGTATAAAACAGAGTTAGAGGAAGGAATCCGTCTGACTTATGACGATTTCCTGCACAATCCGATGCGTGCAGAGCGCTAAGAGCGTAGAATGGAGAAACAACATGTATATTGTTTTATTATCAGGCGGTTCCGGAAAACGTCTCTGGCCGTTATCAAATGATCTGTGTTCCAAGCAGTATATTAAGTTAATGAACCCGGATGAAGCGGAACATTCGGAAAGCACCGAAAAATGTTCCATGTTACAGCGTGTCTTTGGACAGCTGAAAGCGGCATCTCTTTCCGAAAATACGATCGTTTGTGCAAGCGATTCCCAGGTGGAGCTCATCGAGAGCCAGTTGGACGGACAGGCAGAAGTTGCGGTTGAGCCTATGCGCCGCAACACATTCCCGGCTGTTATGTTATCCTGTGCCTATCTTTTGTCAAACAAGGGTGCAAAGCCGGATGATGTGGTTGCATTTCTGCCGGTAGATCCATACACTACAGTAGAGTTTTTTAATAAGATCAAATCTTTGGGTGAATATATTGAAAAACAGGACAGTGTGATCGGACTGCTCGGCGGCGTGCCGACCTATCCATCCACAAAATATGGATATATCGTTCCTGAAAAAAACGGATCCGAGCCGTTTGCAGTAAAAGGATTCCGTGAAAAACCGGATGAGGTGACCGCACAGGAACTTGTGGATATGGGTGCACTCTGGAATTGTGGTGTGTTCTGTTTCAAATTAAACATGGCTGCGCAGTGGCTGGATAAATACGGTGTTACGACAAACTATGATGAGATGGTTGCCGATTACGAAAAGCTGCCGAAACAGAGCTTTGACTATGAGGTGTTAGAGCACTGGAAAAACATTGTTGCTGTCCAGTATGACGGGATCTGGAAAGACCTTGGAACCTGGAATACCCTGACCGAGGAAATGAAAGAGCAGAGCATTGGTGATGTGACATGGGATAAGACCTGTGAGAACAGCCATGCAATCAATGTGCTTGGAGTTCCGATGGTAGTCATGGGAGCAAAAAATATGGTGATCGTTGCTTCGCACGATGGAATATTAGTAGCGGACAAACACCAGAGTTCCTATATCAAAGACTGCCTTGAAAATATTCCGGATGAGTCAAGATTTGAAGAGCGCCGCTGGGGAACGATCAAGACGATCGACAACAACGACGAGGACGGCACACACAGCGTCACAAAACGCATCAAGATCCTTGCAGGCAAGACAATGCCATATCACACACATGCCCAGCATACGGAGACGATCACCGTTATTTCCGGTATGGGAAAACTGATTCTTGAGGGAACGGAAGTAGATCTGCTTGCAGGTTCTACGGTAAGTATTGCATCCGGCAAGAAACATTCCATCAAAGCACTTGGATCGGATCTGCGGCTGATCGAGGTAAGCCTTGGTGTTACCTGTGATGATGAGCAGGTTCTAGGCTAAAAGTATGAATTTTGTCTGAATAAAAAAGATAAATGTAGCATTCTGGCTGAAAATGTTTTATAATAAAACATGTATATGCGTTTTTCTTTGGAAAACAGGGGATTGAAAAAGAGAATCTCTGTTGTTGGGAAAAACATAAAAAAATAAAAAAATTATTGAAAACAACATAAAAAAATGATATGTTGTTTACGGACGTAGTAATCACTGCGCGAGTGGAAAGGAGATTGGTTCATGGATACGAACGATATTTCAGCATGCGAAAGACTTGTCATGAAAGTTATCTGGGATTCAACAGAGGATCTGGCATTACAGGATATCATGAACAGAGTAAATCAGGAGAACGGAAAAAGCTGGAAGCCACAGACGGTTTCTACTTTTCTGGCAAGACTGGTTAAGAAATCATTTTTAACAGTTTACCGCAAGGGAAGATATTCATTCTATCAGCCTGCAGTAAGCAAGGAAGATTTCTGGAAAGCAACCGTACAGGAGAACGCAAGATTCTTTGATAAAGGAGATATGGCTGCGTTTGCCTGCCATCTTTGCGAGGATGCGCTCACCAAGGAAGAGGTTCAGGTACTCAAGAAAAAATTAGATGAACTTAATTAGTCAGATATTTTTGATTATCCTGATTGCCTGTTTTACAGGTACGGTCAGTCTGGGGTTCTGGAGAGTATTTCAGCCGCTTTTGCTGAAACGGGACCCAAGACTGGTATATGCGACTTTGCGGTTTGTATGTATGATGTACATAGTACCGTTTGGTTATCTGATCGTCAGGCTGACCTGGTGTGGATATCTGCGGACGGAAAGCATATGGAAACCTAATTTTGAGATGGCAGGAGATATGGATCTCGTGTTTGGGATAGCCGGAATTATCTGGCTGGTCTTTCTGATCAAAAATGTCGCAGACAGCATGGTTGAATTTATTCGCTGGAAAAGACTTTGCAGATACAGAATACCTGTGGCAGATGAACAGGTCTGTGCAGAGTTTCTGAAAGTGAAAAATATGCTCCATATCCATCGGAAGATAGGAATTTATTATAGCAGTTCCATTCAGAGCCCGATGGTGACAGGAGTATTCCAATATAATATCTTATTACCGAAGGATCACTACAGTAGAGAAGAACTGACGGTGATCTTTTGTCATGAACTGGTACATTGTAAGCATAATGACCCTTTCTTTAAAATTTGCAGCATTTATATCGGTGCGATGCAGCATATGACCTCCGGGGCAAAACATATTTTGCCGTGGATCAATGAGTGGAGTGAATGTGCCTGTGACGTGTCGGCAGTCTGCACATTGCGTGATGTGATAACGCCCAGACGTTATTTTGAAGTGATCGTAGATCTGATGGAGCGCATGCCGGAGGATTCAAAGCCGGATTATATTTTTTCTACCCTATATGAGAGCCAGCAGAGTTTGGGAAGGAGAATAGAGTATATGAAAAAATATGTGAAAGCCAAAAGAGGGGCAAGAATATCAGCATTTGTACTGTCGTTTTTATTTGTGGTAACTTCAATGACCACAACCTATGCAGCAAGTTACGGAGCAGCGGGTGTGCATGATGAACTGTATCAGGAGTCAGAGCCTATGCAGGGCGAATTATCAAGTGAGATGAAATTGGAAGAAGTGTATGTTTCTGCATCCGAGGATAATGATTATTCACGTATCAAATATGCAAAGCCGGATCTCAATCCGGTTGCACCATCTTTGAATGCCAATGAGATGGTATCATTTAACTGGACTGTAGAACCGGGAACACGTTTCTGTTCCGGTAAATTTAAAGTTACGAGCGGACAGAAGATAATAATTGCAGCGGCAGTATCACCAAATACACAGACCTGTTGGATCGGTATTATGGATCCTCACAATAATGTACGCTATGTGGAGGGAAAAGGTGCATTGGCACATGCATTTTCTGTTTCAGAGACAGGAAAATATCGTGTATTTGTACAGAATCGCGGAACAAAAAATGTGACAGCAGGTGGAAATTATTATTTTCAGTAAATGATTGATTTATAGCATAAAAAGAAAAAAGCGGGGAACCGCTTATCTTTTTAGCTCAACGCACTACAACTGAAATTGACGTTTAACAACAATTTATATTGAAAAAATATAACTGGGCGAAATCCGGGAGATTTCATCAGTTATTTCAAAGTAACAGAATTAGGAGCGGTAGAAAAATCAAATACCGTTCCTTTTTTCTGCAAAGAACTTTTTAAGGTACTGGCAGGAAAATCCGGGTTGTCCGTGATGGAGGAAGGCGCATCGATAAAGGCATAGGAGGCGCCTGCAGCCTCGTAAAATTCATCGGAAAATGACCAGTTTCCGTGATGTCCGGCCTGAATATAATCGCAGGAGATATCGTTCCGGTAAGTACCAAGCAGATAGTCGTTCATATCATATTTGATATCAGAGCAGAATAACATACTGTTTTGTGCACCGCTGATCTTAAACAGCAAAGAGGCATTGTTCTGATAGTCTTTTTCATCCCCGACATTAGAAAGAACAGATTCATCCCATGCATTAAAAACAGAGAGTGTCAGATGACCGGCAAGTGTGATCACATCGCCGCGTTTTAAATGTGTGAGATTATCAGCATCTTTCGTCAGCGCGTGGAACGTTTCCATGACGGTGATATCATCGTAAGGTTCACCGGCAGCTTCGATGAAATCATAATCAAAACCGTTGTCATAAATATTTTTTATGGTGATATCTCCCGGATTGGCATAGATAACATTGAATGCACCGGCATGATCCTGGTGCGGATGGGAAATGATCCATGCGTCTACGGTGTTGTTGTGTTTCGCAATCACTTTCCGGACAGCATCGGCATTGCCTGCCCAGCCTCCGTCGATGATGATCAAAGTGTCATCGTTTGAAATCGTATAAAAAGTGCCCTGGACACCGGTCGCATCCGCATACTGCGTGATGAGATATTCCGTGGCAGGATCCGGTATGTGGCCGGTAGAGTCCATCCGGCTCTTCTGATAAGAAAACCATGCTGCACCGCTAAGCAGCAGGGCAGATAAAATTAAAAGAATGGTGGACAGTAAATTTTTCTTCTTCATAAAAATCCTCATTTCCTGGGTTGTTTACCATTTTCTCTTTATTCCAAATACTCCTCAATGCTTCTTTATACATTAGCAAAAAACAGGCGTGTTGTAAATTGCAGACATGGTTAAAATCTCAAACTTGCATGATACTACAGAAAATGGTAGTATAAAACAATATGGAGTATTTTTGACTTTTGAATGGAAAGGCAGGAGGAATACGATGAAAATTGCAATCGCAGGAACAGGATACGTTGGTTTGTCCAATGCAATTTTATTAGCGCAGCATCATGAGGTGACTGCAGTTGATATAATAGAAGAAAAAGTGGAGATGATCAATCAGCGCAGATCACCGCTGGTGGATCGTGAGATTGAGGATTATCTGGCAAATGCAAAACTGGATCTGACTGCAACGACAGACGGTGTACATGCATATGAAAACGCAGATTATGTTATTATCTCGACACCGACAAATTATGATGAAAAGAAAAATTATTTTGACACCTCATCCGTTGAGGAAGTATTAGAACTGGTCTTAAAGGTAAATCCGCATGCGGTGATTGTCATCAAATCCACGATCCCGGTCGGTTATACACAGTCTGTGTGTGAGAAGTATCACACGGATCGTATTCTTTTCTCACCAGAGTTTTTACGGGAAGGACAGGCGTTAAAAGATAATCTTTATCCTTCAAGGATCATTGTCGGTTCGAAAGAGGGAAGCAGTGAGATGAAAAAAGCAGCGGAGAAATTTGCACATCTGCTGCAGGAGGGTGCAATCAAGGAAGATATCCCGACACTTCTGACGAACCTTACGGAAGCGGAGGCAGTGAAACTTTTTGCAAACACATACCTTGCACTCCGTGTTTCATTTTTCAATGAACTTGATACGTTTGCTGCCATGAAAGGACTGGACGCAAAGCAGATCATTGAGGGAATCGGACTTGATCCGAGAATCGGAATGCAGTATAACAACCCTTCCTTTGGATATGGCGGTTACTGTCTGCCGAAAGATACCAAGCAGCTTCTGGCAAACTATGACAATGTGCCGAATAATATTGTTGGTGCGATCGTTGATGCAAACCGGACAAGAAAAGATTTTATAGCAGAACAGATCCTTGAGAAAAATCCGAAGACGGTCGGCATTTACCGTCTTGCGATGAAGGCAAATTCGGATAATTACAGGCAGAGTTCTATTTTAGGGGTTATGGAGCGTATTCGTGCAAAGGGTGTGAACATTGTCATTTATGATCCGTCATTAAAGACAGATACGTTTGAAAATTCCAAAGTGATCCGTGATTTTGATGAGTTTTGTAATATGAGTGATGTGATCGTGGCAAACCGTATGGATAACATGTTGTCAGATGTAAAAGAAAAGGTGTATACAAGAGACATTTATTTCAGAGACTGATTGGAAGGACCGCATATGGATACACATAAATTTTTTGTGGAAAAACTCAGATTCCATCTGAATGAGCCGGATATGCTGGTGTTCGTCGGCTGGTTTTATGACGGAAAAGCATCCGGCAGGGAAGTTCAGGCTTATCTGGATGGCGAAAAGCTGCCGGCTGCCCTTACAGTAAACAAAGGTGCTGAGGTTCGCCAGAAATATCTTGGGACGATCAATGAAATCAATGAGGAAGTTGTCGGGATCGTGACGCTGCCGAAAGACTGGCGTGAAAAAAAGAAGTTTGAAATTTTTACGGATGACGGAGAAAGTAAAAAAAGAGCGTATGCTGTTTCAACCGGAAAACTGCGCGTAAGGGAAAGCAGACTGGAATATTATATTGAAAACTGCCACCGCGATGAGGACACCGTGACGGTGACCGGCTGGTGCATGGGGGCAGGAGAAGTGAATCTTTATCTGCTGGATAACCGCAGACAGAAGCTTCAGGTAAAGACGGATCACTATTTCCGGAAAGATCTGCTCTCTGTATTTCCGGAATGCGACATACAGGCAAAACCAGGGTTTATGATCCAGGCGTCGATTCCGCGAAAGGATGATAACAAAAAGTTTTTCCTTGAAATGCGTAATGCAGAACATTACTCCCGCACCCGGTTAAGAAAGTGGGATGATGGAGGCAGATGGCAGTATATTCTGGAAAAATCACAGGATGCACTCCGCTATTTAGAGCGGAACGGACTGTCTGCAACGATCCACAAGATCGAAAATAAATTAGGGGGGAAATCGGAAACCTCCTATGACGCATGGTGTCAAAAATATGATGTAAAAAAAGAAGAACTTGAGGAACAGAGAAAACGGACATTTTCTTATCAGCCTTTGTTTTCCGTCGTCGTGCCGCTGTATCGGACAAAACCGGAATTTTTAAAAGAAATGATCGGATCCATACAGGCACAGACTTATGGTAACTGGCAGTTATGCTTAGCGGACGGCAGTCTGTCAGGGGATGATGTGGGGACTGCGGAAAACGGACAGGCACCTGTAACGGAGCTGACACCGCTCTTAGAGCAGTATGCGAAAGCGGATAAAAGGATTACATTTACAACACTTCCAAAGAATCTTGGAATATCCGGCAATACGAACGCAGCGCTTGCACTGGCAGCAGGTGACTATATCGTCCTGGCTGACCATGATGATATTGTTCCTGCGAATGCGCTCTATGAACTGGCAGATGCCTTAAATCAGGATCGCAGTATTGATGTCTTATATTCAGACGAAGATAAGATCAGCATGGATGGAAGAAAGAGATTTGAACCTCATTTTAAACCGGATTTTGATCTCGATCTTTTGTGCAGTGTCAATTATATCTGTCACCTGTTTGCGGCTAAAAAAGAGCTTGTGGATATGGCAGGTGGATTTTGCAGTGAATATGACGGGGCACAGGATCTTGATTTTATCTTAAGATGTTGTGAGAATGCGAAGAATATCAGACATATTCCAAAGATTTTGTATCACTGGAGATGCCATATGCAGTCTACGGCTGCAAATCCGGAGAGCAAGCTGTATGCGTTCGAGGCAGGAAGACGTGCGATAGAGGCACATTATAGCAGGATTGGGGTTCCGGCAGCTGTGGAAAATGCAGCATTTTACGGGATGTACCGGACAAAATATGACTGGAAGGAAAAACCGCTGGTATCGATCATTATTCCAAATAAAGATCACAGGAAAGATTTAGAAACATGCGTTAATTCCATTCTCGAAAAAACCACTTACCCGAACATCGAGTTTATTATTGTAGAAAATAACAGTACCGAGCAAGAAACCTTTGATTATTACAAAGATCTTGAGACAATGCGTGAAAATGTACATGTTGTTTTTTATGAGGGTGGCTTTAATTATTCAAAGATCAACAATTTCGGTGCGGATGCCGCAAAGGGTTCGTATCTGTTACTCCTCAACAATGATACGGAAATGATCGACGGTGGCGCGATCGGTGAGATGTTAGGTTATTGTATGCGCGGGGATGTCGGAATTGTCGGTGCAAAGCTGTTATACGAGGATGAGACGATCCAGCATGCCGGAGTCGTTTTAGGATTTGGCGGGACCGCGGGACATGCATTTATCGGCAAACCGCGTTACGATACCGGTTATTTTGGCAGAATTTTGTGTGCGCAGGATTATTCGGCTGTCACTGCGGCCTGTATGATGGTAAAACGCAGTGTGTTTGATGAGGTCGGCGGACTGACGGAAGAACTTGCGGTTGCGTTCAATGACATTGATTTTTGTCTGAAAGTGCGCAAAACAGGAAAGCTTGTGGTCTATGATCCATATGCAGAGTGGTTCCATTATGAGTCGAAATCCAGAGGATATGAGGATTCACCGGAAAAAGTGGAGCGGTTTAATGACGAGGTGGATACACTGCTTCGTTCATGGAGAGAGATCATTGAGCAGGGAGATCCATATTATAATCCGAACCTGACACTGGATAATTCAGATTTTTCCCTGCGCAAATAGGCAGTAAGAAAGAAGAGAGGCAGCAGTTCCTATGATGAAAGTATTTATTTGCCCGGAATGCGGATGGATGCGTGTCGTATCAAGACGCAAAGATGTGGAGTGCTTTAAATGTGGAAACGAGCAGATGACGCTGGCAAAGGTGGATTTTGACGCATTCACCTCAATGTCGGAGGAGGAACGAAAGGATTACGCAAACGGATGGCTTTATATCCATCAGAAAGCGAAAAAATAAACATGAAGTCAATTTTTCAGAAAATAACCGTTCAGAAAGTTGTGAAGGGATTCCGCTATCTGAAACATTATGGATGGAAAGAATTTATCATCCGTCTCCAGGAAAAGATGGAGGCAGAAAATGTTCCGTATGAGCCATGGTATGAAAAACATAAGGCGACAGCGGAGCAGATAGAGAAACAGAAAAAGCAGGCAGAAAAATGGAACGATGCGCCAAAGATCAGTATCGTGGTGCCGCTTTTTAAGACACCGGAAACTTTTCTGCGCGCGATGATAGAGTCCGTACAGGCACAGACCTATGGCAACTGGCAGTTATGCCTTGCGGATGGAAGCGGAGCCGGGGATGAAGATGCGGATCCTAAAGCGTCTTTGGTGCAGAGTATTGCAAATGAATATGCATCTGCAGATGCGCGGATCCGGTATGAATGTCTGACCGAAAATCAGGGGATCGCGGGAAATACAAATGCGGCGGTCGCACTGGCGGACGGAGACTGGATCGCATTTATGGATCATGATGATCTGCTTGCGCCGGATGCACTGTTTGAGATGGTAAAAATGATCCGGCAGGGATTCCACGATGAGGATGGGCTTGCAGCGACGGTCTACCGGGAAGACGGTAATGACTACGAGATGCTTTATACGGATGAAGACAAAGTCGATATGGATGGAAAAACACATTTTCAGCCGCATTTAAAGCCGGACTTTAACATCGATCTGCTCCGTTCAAATAATTACATCACGCATTTCCTTGCAGTAAAGAGATCACTTCTCGACCGGGTTGGCGGAATCCGTTCTGATTTTGACGGGGCACAGGATTATGATTTTATTCTCCGCTGTGCGGAACAGGCAGGGGCGATCGGGCACATTCCGAGGATCTTATACCACTGGAGATGCCACAAAGAGTCGACCTCTGAGAATCCGTTTTCCAAGCAGTATGCAGTGGATGCGGGAAAACGTGCGATCGGGGAACATTTAAAACGCCTTGGCGTGGATGCTGTCGTGACGCCGACGAAGGATATGGGATTTTATGAGGTGGAGTATCCTCTGACAGAGCAGCCGCTTGTGTCGATCATCATACCAAGTAAGGATGAGGTGGAAACCTTACGGAAATGTATTGCTGCGATCGAAAAGTCTTCGTATGGCAATTATGAAGTTATTGTGGTGGAAAACAACAGCTGCGAAGATACTTTCCGTTATTATGGGGACATTGCGCCGCAGGAAACGACCGTTGATGGAACACGCTGCATGGAGGGAAAACTTGCAGGCGGACAGCGCATCTGTGTTGCAGTCTATACGGAAGGATTTAACTATTCGAAGTTAAATAATTTCGGTGTAAAATTTGCAAAAGGCAGCTATTACCTTCTGATGAACAATGACATTGAAATGATCGGAAATGACTGGATGAAGCGGATGCTTGGAAGCTGCCTGCGGGAAGAAGTAGGAATCGTCGGCGCAAAACTGTTTTATCCGGATCACACGATCCAGCATGCCGGGATCGTAGTGGGAATTGGCGGAAGTGCGCGCGGCATCGGAGATAACATGTTTGTCGGTCTTGCCGGGGACCGGAGCGGGTACATGCATAAGGCATCCCTCCAGCTTGATTACAGCGCAGTCACGGCGGCATGTCTGATGGTAAAAAGAGAGATTTATGAGCAGGCAGGCGGCTTTGAGGAGCAGCTTGCAGTTGCGTTTAATGATGTGGATTTCTGTCTGAAGGTGCGCAGACTCGGGAAATTAGTTGTCTACGAGCCGCATGTGCAGGCATATCATTATGAATCGAAATCCCGCGGGGCGGAAGATTCACCGGAAAAAACAGCGCGTTTCCAGCGTGAGATCGAATACATGAGAAATCACTGGATCGGTATCTTAAAAAACGGAGATCCGTATTACAATCCAAATTTTTCTTCGGTTTATAATAATTATTCTCTGAAGGATAACAGCTGAATGGAGGATAGATGACGGAAGTTACGATTATCATTCCGAACTACAACGGAAAAAAGCTTTTGGAAAACTGCATAAAGACACTCGAACGGCAGACCTGTCAGGAATTTAAACTTCTTGTGATCGACAACGGCTCTAAGGATGGCAGCACGGACGTGACATCGGAGAGCCTTTACATGGAAATGGTCGCACTGCCGGAAAATACCGGATTTTGTGGTGCGGTAAACCTTGGCTTTGAAATGACAGCAACACCATATGCGATCTTACTGAACAATGATACCGAGGCAGAACCGCATTTTGTGGAGGAGCTGTTAAAAGGAATCCGGCAGTCGGAACGTATTTTTTCCTGTGGCGCGCAGATGCTTGATTTTAAACAGAGAGAGCTGCTTGACAATGCGGGGGATCTCTATACGCTGCCGGGCTGGGCGGTTGCGCGTGGAAAGGGCAGACCTGCCGCAGATTATGGAAAACAGACAGATGTTTTTTCCTGTTGTGGAGGAGCGGTCATCTACCGGATGTCCGTGTTAAAACAGATCGGTGTGATGGATGAAAAACATTTTGCTTATCTTGAGGATCTCGATCTCGGTTACCGTGCAAGGATCGCAGGATACCGCAACCGTTATATCCCGGAGGCAAAAGTGTATCATGTCGGGAGTGCGACGACAGGTTCGCGCTACAATGAAAAAAAAGTATTTCTTGCCGCACGCAATTCCATGTTTGTGATCTATAAAAATATGCCGTTGCTGCAGTTTTTGATCAATCTGCCGTTTTTATTTGCCGGTGTTTTGGTAAAATGGCTGTTTTTCTGCAAAAAAGGATTTGGACGCCGTTATTTAGAGGGCATTGCAGAGGGAATCGGGCAGTGCAGAACATGCAGAAAAGTCCGCTTTAAGGTTGGAAATCTTCGCAATTATGTAAAAATTGAGTGGGAACTCATTACAAATATATTTCGCGTATTATCGCACAGATAACGGGAAAAAACGTTTGAGCATCAAAGAATAATAAAGAAATAATTAAGAAATTGTGACAAGAGTTTTAAGAAAAAGAAGTTGTGCTTTCTGGAAAATTATTGTATTATTATTTTTATGGTAGCTTGAAAATGAAAAAAGGATGACATTATGATAAAAGATAATCAACAGCATTTTAACAGACTGCATGTGATCATAGATGCGTTTGTCATTGTGGTATCATATATCCTGGCATGGTGGCTGAAGTTTTCGAGCGGTATTTTGGACTCACCGGGTGGTGCACTGTCATTTGGATTTTACATGAAGGCACTGGTCGTGATTGTTCCGTTGTATCTGATTTTGTATTATGCGTTTAACCTGTATACGCCAAAGCGGGTACAGGGACGGCGGTTAGAGTTTTCCAATGTCGTGATGGCGAACATTGTAGGTTTTCTGTTGATTTTTACAGTATTGTACAACCTGCAGTCTTATGTGGATCAGTTTCGAAATTTTTCCCGTGAGATGTTCTTTTATTTCTTTGCGATCAACACGGTATTAGAAGAGTCGTTCCGTCTGCTGATACGTCAGTTTCTGCGCACAATACGCAAAAACGGTTATAATCTGAAGCATGTACTCCTTGTGGGATATTCCCGTGCTGCGGAGCAGTATATAGACCGGATACAGCAGAATCCGCAGTGGGGATACAATGTCAGGGGAATTTTAGACGACAATATAGCGAGAGGGACGACTTATAAAGGGGTAAAGGTCATTGGAAGCGTTGGCAATCTGCTTTATATCCTGCCGGAGAACAAGTTAGACGAGATTGCGATCACACTTGGACTGGAAGAGTATTATAAGCTGGAAAAGATCGTATCGGAATGTGAAAAATCCGGGGTTCATACCAAGTTTATTCCGGATTATGGAAATATTATTCCGACGAAGCCGTACACGGAGGATCTTTTGGGACTTCCTGTTATTAATATCCGTTATGTACCGTTGTCAAACACGTTTAATGCACTTGTAAAACGGTGTATGGATATTGTGGGTTCACTGATCTGTATCGTGCTTTTTTCGCCCATTATGCTGCTTACAGCAATTGCAGTCAAAGTGACTTCAAAAGGACCGCTGATCTTTAAGCAGGAGCGTGTCGGACTGCATAATGAACCATTCCGCATGTATAAGTTCCGCACCATGTATGTGCAGACTGAGGAAGAAGAACGCAAAGGCTGGACACATAAAGATGATCCGCGGATCACAAAGATTGGCAGATTTCTGCGCAAGACGAGCCTTGATGAGTTTCCCCAGTTGTTTAACGTGTTAAAAGGTGATATGAGCCTTGTGGGACCAAGACCGGAGCGACCGCAGTATGTGGAAAAATTCCGGGAAGAGATACCGCGTTATATGATCAAACATCAGGTACGTCCCGGCATGACCGGATGGGCACAGGTCAATGGATATCGGGGAGATACATCCATCCGCAAGCGGATCGAACATGATCTTTACTATATTGAAAACTGGACGATAGGGCTGGATATTAAAATCCTGTTTCTTACCGTCTTCAAGGGTTTTATAAATAAAAATGCATATTAGGAGAAAACATTTATGAGTAAAACAGTACAGGGAAGAAGCGGGGCACACAGCAAAGCGTCAAAAAGAAGAAAGAAGCAGAAAAACAGACTCATTATCGTTGTAATTGAGATTCTTGTATTGCTGATTTTAGCAGCAGTGTTGTTTGTTACGGTAAAACTTTCAAAGATCCAGAAAGACACAAGCTTCAATAAAGAAGATATCGAGGTAAATGAGGGATTATCTTCGGAGTCACAGGAAATCATGGCAGGTTATACAACAATCGCACTGTTTGGTCTTGATAACCGTTCAAACGGTAATCTCTCCAAAGGTAACAGTGATGTTATCATGATCGCAAGTATCAATAATGATACACATGCGGTAAAGCTGGTATCTGTATATCGAGACAGTTATCTGGATATCGGAGGCGGTACTTTTAAGAAATGTAATTCCGCATATGCAAAAGGTGGTCCGGAGCAGGCAATTACCATGTTAAATAAAAACCTGGATATGGACATTACCGATTATGTAACAGTGGACTTTAATGCAGTTGTTGAATGTGTAGATCTTCTGGGCGGAGTTACGATCCCGGAGGTGTCTGATGAAGAGGCTGTGCTGATGCATGGTTATATGGATGAGATCAATAAACTGACCAAAAATAATTCCAAGTACTTATCCGGTGGCGGAACAAATGTAGAGATGGATGGTGTTCAGGCATGTGCGTATGCGCGTATCCGTTATACTGCAGGAGATGATTATAAGCGTACAGAACGCCAGCGTACTGTTCTTACTGCAATGGTACAGAAAGCGCAGAAGGCAAATCTTACTACGATCAACAGCCTGATCGACGAATTATTTGGTGATATCAAGACAAGTTTTTCAAATACAGAACTGATTTCTCTTGCCGCAAAAGTATTCAATTACAGCCTTGGTGAGACAATAGGTTTCCCGTTTGAGAAGAATACGACAACACTTGGAAATAAGGGAAGCGTTGTTGTACCATGTGATCTTGAATCCAATGTAAAACAGCTTCATGTATTTTTATACGATGATAATGAATATGCACCGACCGATACAGTCAAGAATAACAGTGCTCAGATTGTCAATGATACCGGATTCCATCAGGGAGAAGGATATTAATGAAAGCAGATCTGATCATACCGACTTACAGACCGGATGACACATTTTGTCTGCTCCTGCAAAAACTGCAGGAGCAGACCTTTGTCGTTCATAGGGTCATTATTTTAAACACAGAAGAAAAATTGTGGAAAGAAGCTGTGGAAAAGTATCCGATCGAACAGAGTCTTTGTGGACTTCCATGTGAGTATACGCTGTATCATATCAGCAAAGAAATGTTTGATCATGGCGGTACCAGAATGTGTGGCGTGAAACATTCCGATGCGGATATTGTTATCTTTATGACACAGGATGCGGTTCCGGCAGATAAAAATCTGGTTGCAAATCTGGTAAAGGGTTTGGAAGAGAAGGATACGGCTGTCTGTTATGCAAGACAGCTTCCGAATGAAAACTGCCGCATTGTGGAACGCTATACAAGATCTTTTAATTATCCGGATGAAAGCAGGAAAAAGGGAAAAGCGGATATAGAAGAAATGGGGATCAAGACGTTTTTCTGTTCCGATGTATGTGCGGCTTACAGAGTGGATCTGTTTCATAAACTTGGCGGATTCGAATCACCGGTTATTTTTAATGAAGATATGTTTTTTGCCGCAAAAGCAGTTTTTGCGGGATATTATGTAAAATATGAGGCAGAAGCAAAAGTCATTCACTCCCACAACTATACGGTAAGACAGCAGTTTCACCGCAATTTTGATCTGGCTGTCTCACAGACCATGCATCCGGAGATCTTTGAGCAGATCAGTTCAGAAGCGGAGGGAATGAAGCTGGTAAAGAGTACGATGAAGTATCTGTGCTCAATTGGAAAGCCGTATCTTATCTTTGAACTTGGAATCCAGTGTGTTGGAAAGTATGCTGGTTACCGGCTCGGCAAACGGTATAAAAAACTGAGCAGGAAACAGATCTTAAAATGTACGATGAGTCCGGAGTACTGGAAACGTTTGTGGAATCAGGAAGTATCAGACGGGAATAGGTAAATTATGAGAGAGACTTCTAAAAAAGTTTTATTTTGGGCATTGATGTTTTTCGGAGCATTCCTCCTGTTGACACAGGTGGGATATTCCGATGGCGACGATGCCTTTTTTTATCAGTATACACATGAAATGGGATTTTTCGAGTATTTAAGCTGGCGCTATCAGACGTGGGTCGGCAGGATGTCCGGGGAAGCAATGGTGTACATTGCATTTTCACTGGGAATCTGGTTCTGGCGTATCGTAAATGCCATGATGCTTGTGCTTCTTCCATGCGGCGTGTTGAAACTGGCAGAAAAAGCAGCGGGTATCCGGACAAAAAATTTTCTGCCGGGCGAGTCGGTTGCAGTAGTAAGCGGTTATCTTCTGATGGCGATTATGACCGTTGGATATGCGGCAATCTGGATCAACGGTTCCATTTTTTATACATGGTCATTTACCTGTGGGATCTGGGCACTGGTTCCGGTTGCAGATATTGTATTTGACACGGGAGATGGTGGTTCAGGGGATCATAATACCTGGCATTTTTTTTATTCCATTCCCTGCGCAGTTCTCGCAAGTATGTCGATCGAACAGATGGCGGCGGTGCTTGTGACGTTTGAGGTGCTGGCGGTACTGGTGGTGATACTGAGAAAGCATGAAAAGCAAAGAACCATTCTTCTTATCATACAGACAGCAGTGACGGTCGTGGCGTTTGTGATTCTGTTTTTAGCACCGGGAAATGATATCCGTGTTGCATCGGAAGTACAGAACTGGATGCCGCAGTATGAGGAACTTTCTTTTGGGGAGCATCTTTTTGTTACAGTTCAATGGCTGGTTTCTTCTTTTGCAAATGAAAACCGCCTGTTGCTGTTTGGAATCTGGCTGGCGGGAATCCTGCATATTATATGTAAAAATGAAAGAAAAGCATCAGATGTGGCATGTATGACGGCTGCAGGACTGTTTTCTGCAGCTGCATTACTGCCGTTTGCCGGAATCAAGGTGTTTTCAGACTGTGGTCTTCATATCGCAGATATTACAGTACGGCTGGAGCAGGTACCGCGGATCGAAGAGATGCAGGCGGCAAACTGGTTTGCAATGTGCTGGTGGATCGCGGCACTTTTGTTTACCTGTATCTTGATATGGAAAGTTTCAAAACATAACGTAGTCCTTATGCTGGTGTGGCTTGGCGGAATTGCAAGTGAGGCGATCATGCATTTCTCACCGACGATCTATGCGTCCGGTGCGCGCGTTTATTATCTGACGGATTGGATGTGTATGTTTATTATATTGGTTCTGGCATTTAAAATGCCGGGTAAGAGATGGAGAGATCTGTATTATTCTATCGTGGCAGGTCTTGGCGTTTGGAATCTGCTATATCAGGTTATCAATTATATTTGAGAAGAAAACATAATTTTTTGATTGTTTTGTCACAAATAGAACACAATTTCTCTGTACACTCATAATCAGAAAAGGAAAAGAAATTCCGAATACGAAAGGAGAAATCGTTATGGATGGTAACAATTATAACAACAACAATCAGAATGGGTCTTCGGATTCCTTCTATTCATACAATAACGGCAGCCAGAGCAATCAGCAGACAGAACATGCAAATGAAGGAAACGTAAACCAGTACAACAATTCTTATCAGAACACAAATTCTTATTCACAAAACGCAGGATATCAGCAGGGCAGTGCATATCAGAATGGCACATACCAGAACACAGGATATCAGCAGAACGGTGCTTACCAGAATGGTGGATATCAGAATACCAACGGTGCATTTTATCAGAACGCACAGACGACTGGTAAAAAACAAAAGAAAAAGAGAGAAAGAAAACCGGGTGGATTTGGAACGAAACTTGCAAAATGCGCAGCCATCGCGTTAGTCTTTGGACTGGTATCAGGCACTGCATTTGAGGGTGTACATCTTGTATCGTCCAAGGCATTTGGCAATGATGAAACCGCAGTATCAGACAGCGGCAGTCAGAATGCACTGACCAAAGCAGACAACAAGGTGGAGGCAACTTCCACATCGTCGAATTATGTAGCAACGGATGTATCTGACATCGTATCATCCGTAATGCCGTCCATCGTGGCAATCACAAATGTGAGCGAGACCGAATACCAGAGTTTCTGGGGCGGTATGCCACAGACTTATGAGAGCACAAGCTGTGGATCCGGTATCATCGTAAGTCAGGATGATAATTATCTTTATGTTGCAACGAATAATCACGTAGTAAACGGTGCAAACAGTCTGACAGTTACATTTAATGATGAGTCAACAGTCAGCGCAGAGGTAAAAGGAACAGTTCCTTCTACGGATCTTGCAGTCATCCGTGTAGCGTTAAGCAGCATTGAAAGTGATACGATGAATAATATTAAAGTAGCCACACTTGGTGATTCTGACAGCTTAAAAGTTGGTAATTCCTGTATCGCAATCGGTAACGCACTTGGTTATGGACAGTCTGTAACCGTTGGTTATATCAGTGCATTGAACCGTCAGGTATCTGTCAGTGATTCAGAGAGTGACACAAGCTATACTGCAGATCTGATCCAGACAGATGCAGCAATCAACCCTGGTAACAGTGGTGGTGCATTACTCAGTGCAAACGGTGAGGTTATCGGTATCAACTCTGTAAAATATTCCGATACTTCCGTAGAGGGTATTGGATATGCAATCCCGATCAATACGGCAGCACCGATTATCAATGATCTGATCACGAAAGAAAAAGTAGATGAGTCTGACAGCGCATACCTTGGTATCGTAGGTGTCGATGTAACAGATGATGTTGCAAAAACTTATAACATGCCATCCGGTGTTTATGTTGCACAGGTAACCGGAGGTTCCGCAGCAGAGCAGGCAGGTATCCAGAAAGGTGATATCATCACAGAGTTTGACGGAAAACAGATTGGTTCCATGGAAGAACTTTCATCTACAATGGAGTATTATAAAGCAGGTACAACGGTTGATGTGAAGATTGAGCGTTCTACGAATGGTGAATATCAGGAGCAGACGATTTCCGTTACACTTGGCAAGAAAAATTAATGGAATGACTGTATAGGGAGTGGGCGAAATGCCCACTCCTTTTTTGGTGAACGCCGTTTGTGCGTCCCTCCGCTATCGACTTTTGCTAGGATGTGTGCTATGATATTTCAGAGTCTGCTGTGTAATAATGTTTATCGCAGATGATGATTTCATATAATAAAAATAGGTCTGGGGCGTATCGCGTCCGGAATGGAGGATTTACGTTGTCAAAGTTTGAGGATTTCAGAAATCAATACAATTCTTTTTTATATAAAGATTATTCCGTAGAGTATATCGAAAGTGCATATCGGATCGTGTATCATTTTGAGATACCGGGGCTGTGTGAATTTCAGTCAAAGTGGGAGTTCCCGGCAAAGGAGCGCGTGGATGAGACAATCTTAAAGGCGCTTGCATTTCATCTTGGAATGGCAGAGACAATCAGCTACTGGAAATGTGCCTGCCCGAAGCAGTTAAAAATTTTGTGTGGAACACTTTCCGCAGAACAGAAAAAATGGTGGAAAAAGTTATATTACAACGGACTTGGCGAGTTTATGTACCGCAATGGAATCGTGGTTTCAAAAGAGGATCTTGTTACGATCGAATGTGAGGACAAAGCGTGCGCACCACTGCATGATACAAAGTCCTATGATGGATGCCTGGTGTCTGTCGGCGGTGGAAAGGATTCCGTGGTTTCCCTTGAGGTGTTAAAGGGAGAAAAGATTACTACTTACAGTATCAATGGCAATGCGACCACAAAAAATGTCATTGCAGTCTGTGACCACAAACAGGGAGACTACGCTGCAAAACGTATTCTCGACAAAAAGATTTTAGAACTTAATGCAGAGGGATATTTAAACGGACACATTCCGTTCTCTGCAGTCGTTGCATTTTCATCCTTTATTTCAGCATTTTTGAGTGGCAACCGCTATATCGTGCTTTCGAATGAGACAAGTGCAAACGAGACGACGGTAAAAGATTCTTTTGTCAACCATCAATATTCAAAGAGCTTTGAGTTTGAGCAGGATTTTGTATCATATATAAAGAAAGTGACAGATTCCGATATCCATTATTTCAGTCTCTTACGTCCGCTCACTGAGATGCAGATTGCATGGCTGTTTTCAAAATGTAAGAGTTATCATGAAGTATTCCGGAGCTGTAATGCGGGAAGCAAACAGGGAATCTGGTGCTGCAACTGCCCGAAATGTCTGTTTGTCTATATCATTTTAACTCCGTTTTTATCACAGGAAGAACTGGTGCACATTTTCGGAGAAAATCTGTTGGAAAAAGATTCGCTTGATCTTGATTTTAGAGAGCTGACCGGCATTGAGGAGAACAAACCGTTTGAGTGCGTGGGAACCAGACGCGAAGTCCTTGTTGCATTAAAGACATTTATTGCACGCGGTGGAAAGAGTCTTTTAACCGAGCGCTATAAAGAAACGATCGAAGCTGCTCCGGGAGAGTTAGATGAGATGCTTTCCGAGTGGGTATCCGAAAACCAGGTGCCGGAGCATTTCTTAGAGATTTTAAAGGATTTTATGAATCGGGCATAAACAGCAGGAATAGAGATGCCCTGGGGAACGGGCAGGAATGGAGATTAAGATGGACATCATCAGTGAGTTGAATGGAAAACGGATTTTGATCTGGGGTTACGGCAGAGAAGGAAAGGCGACAGAGCACTTTCTGCAGAGATGCGTAAAACCGGCGTCCGTGGATATATTTGAGGGGAAGAAAGAAGAGATCGACGAGGATGATTACGATTTTATCATAAAAAGTCCTGGCATTGTGATGAATGAGGAAAATCCAAAATATACCTCAGAGACAGAATTATTTTTACAGCAGTTTCGTGACCAGGTAATAGGAATCACCGGAACCAAAGGGAAAAGTACGACGTCTGCAATGCTCTATACTGTTTTGAAGGCATGCAGCAGCAGACCTGTGTTACTGCTCGGAAATATTGGACAGCCTTGTCTTGATTATTTCGAGGAAGTGACAGAAGATACGATCATTGTTTATGAGATGTCCTGCCATCAGCTTGCACATACGAATGTGTCACCGCACATTGCAATCTTTTTAAACCTCTATGAGGAGCATCTTGACTATTATGGAACAGTAGAAAAATATTTTGAGGCAAAGAGCCATATTGCGGCGTATCAGAAGAGCGGAGATTATTTCTTTGTGGGAGAAAATGTACCGCAGATCGATACAAAGGCGCAAAGGACAGTGCTTCATCAGCCCAAAGGTGTGCATTATGAATTGAAACTTGCCGGAGAGCATAATCAGTATGATGCACAGTTTGTGGAGCGTGTGGCAGAACTGCTTGGATGCGAAAAAGAGGCTGTGTTAAAGAGCATGGCAGACTTTGAAGGACTGCCGCACCGCCTGCAGTATGTCGGAACTTATCGGGGCGTCAGATATTATGACGATTCGATTTCAACGATCCCGGAGGCTGCCATCAATGCGGCGATGAGTATTCCGGATGCAAAGACGGTCCTGATCGGGGGTATGGACCGTGGAATTAATTATGATCTTCTGGTCGCATTTATCAGGGAGCATAAAGAATTTCAGTTTATCTGTGCATACGCATCCGGAAAACGTATTTTCGGGGAAGTCGGCGACTGTGAGAACTGTGTCTATGCGGAAGATTTAGAGCAGGCAGTTGAAGCAGCAGTACAGATGACCGAACCGGGAGGCGCATGTATCCTTTCACCGGCAGCAGCATCTTACGGTTATTTTAAAAACTTTGAGGAGCGTGGAGAAACATTTCAGAAGTATGTCCATGCTTTTGCACAGTAAGGTGACAGATTTTCAGGGAAAAACATACAGAACAGAGAAAATAATTTTACATCTTGCAAAAGCGGAAAAATTCCTGTATGGTAATAGATGAATGAATTTTTGAAAAGCGAATCTGTCATATTTGCAGGAATTATTGCAAAAGAATGTTTTTTTAAACTTTAAAATGCAAGATTGCAGAATGAAAAATGCAAAAAGAGCAAATGTACGCAACAGAAAGACAGGTTGAAACATGGATTTATTCGAATATATGAGAGAACAGAAAAAAGAGACGGAGTCACCGCTTGCATCGCGTCTGCGGCCGACGACTTTAGATGAGATGGTCGGACAGCAGCATATCATCGGGAAGGACAAGTTACTGTACCGTGCGATCAAGGCGGATAAGCTCAGCTCCATCATCCTCTATGGACCTCCGGGAACCGGAAAGACAACGCTTGCGAAGGTTATTGCCAATTCCACAAGCGCAGAATTTTTACAGATGAATGCAACTTCTGCCGGGAAGAAAGACATGGAAGATGTCATTGCTAAGGCGAAGAATAACATGGGGATGTTTGGAAAAAAGACGATCCTGTTTATCGACGAGATCCATCGTTTTAATAAGGGACAGCAGGATTATCTTCTGCCGTTCGTGGAAGATGGAACCATCATCTTAATCGGTGCGACGACTGAGAATCCTTATTTTGAAGTCAATGGGGCTCTTCTTTCCCGTTCGATCATTTTTGAACTGAAAAGCTTAGAAAAAGAGGATATCAAAACTCTTATTTTGCGGGCGGTAAATGATACGCAAAAAGGTATGGGTGCATACCATGCCGTGATTGATGAGGATGCCTTAGATTTCCTTGCAGATATCTCAAATGGTGATGCGCGTGCCGCATTGACTGCGGTGGAGCTTGGAATCCTTACAACTGAGCGCAGCGGGGACGGTCTGATACATATCACGCTTTCCGTTGCTTCCGAATGTATCCAGAAGCGTGTGGTAAAGTACGATAAGTCCGGCGATAACCATTACGATACCGTATCTGCGTTTATCAAAAGTATGCGCGGATCCGATCCGGATGCGGCAGTCTATTATTTAGCGCGGATGCTGTATGCGGGGGAGGATATCAAGTTTATTGCAAGAAGGATCATGATCTGTGCCTCAGAGGATGTGAGCAATGCAGATCCGATGGCACTCGTGGTTGCAACGTCAGCGGCACAGGCGGTAGAACGTATTGGAATGCCGGAAGCGCAGATCATCTTAGCGCAGGCGGTTACCTATGTGGCGAGTGCGCCAAAGAGCAACTCCGCCGTTACGGCGATCAGCGAGGCGATGGAGACAGTCAAAAATACGATGACAGCTCCGGTTCCGCCACATTTACAGGACGCCCACTACAAATCATCATCGAAGCTCGGTCACGGCGTAGGCTATAAATATGCGCATGACTATCCGAATCATTATGTAGAGCAGCAGTATCTGCCGGACGGACTGACCGGCCGGAAGTTTTACAGACCGTCAGAAAACGGTTATGAAAAGCAGATCAGAGAATATTTCCACAAGATCAAAGGGGAATATTCCCATGAATGATAAATAATGTATAGCGAACCAAGAGGAGGAAGCAAACAATGCAATCTTACCAGGAAATGACAAAGGAAGAACTGTTAGCCGAAAAGAAATCACTCGAGGCAGAGTACAAGAAATTCCAGCAGCGTGGATTAAAACTTGACATGTCCAGAGGAAAGCCATCCCAGGAACAGCTTGATCTGTCAATGGGAATGATGGACGTCTTAGCATCCTATGTGGATCTGACCTGTGAAGACGGAACAGACTGCCGCAACTACGGTGTGCTTGACGGTATCCATGAGGCGAAAGTGCTCATCGGCGATATGATCGAGTGCAACCCGGATAATATCATTATCTATGGCAACTCCAGTTTAAATATCATGTACGATACGATTGCACGTTCCATGACACACGGTGTTATGGGAAGTACTCCATGGTGCAAATTAGATAAAGTAAAATTTTTATGCCCGGTTCCGGGATATGACAGACATTTTGCCATCACAGAATATTTTGGCATTGAAATGATTAATGTACCAATGCTGCCAACCGGTCCGGATATGGATATGGTAGAAGATTTAGTCAGCAAAGATGAGGCAATCAAGGGTATCTGGTGTGTTCCGAAATATTCCAACCCACAGGGTATCACCTATTCAGATGAGACTGTACGCCGTTTTGCAAGATTGAAACCGGCTGCAAAAGATTTCCGTATCTACTGGGATAACGCTTACTGTGTACATCATTTATATGATATCGATCAGGATCATCTGATTGAGATCCTTGCAGAGTGTAAGCGTGCAGGAAACCCGGATATGGTATACAAATTCTGTTCCACCAGTAAGATCACATTCCCTGGTTCCGGTGTTGCTGCGATCGCAACTTCCGCAAACAACTTGGAGGATATCAAAAAACAGTTAAAGGTTCAGACCATTGGTCATGATAAGGTAAACCAGCTCCGCCATGTACGTTTCTTTAAGAACATTCACGGCATCACAGAGCATATGCGCAAACATGCTGCATCCTTACGTCCGAAGTTCGAGATGATCACAGACATGTTTGACAAAGAACTTGGCGATTTGGGCGTAGGAACCTGGTACAAACCAAAGGGAGGCTACTTCATCACTTATGAGACTTTAGAGGGCTGTGCAAAGAATGTTGTTGCAAAAGCAAAAAAAGCAGGTGTTGTGATGACTCCGGCAGGCGCACCGTTCCCGTATGGAAAGGATCCGAAAGATTCCGTAATCCGTATCGCACCGTCTTATCCAAGCTTAGAGGATCTGACAACAGCAGCAGAAATCTTTGTTGTTTGTGTGAAATTAGCAAGTATTGAGAAGATCTTAGAAGAAAAATAACAGATTAGATTACACACGCTGCGGTAACATTATTATCTGGAATACAGGAATTACCGCAGCGAAAAAGTTTGTAAGTAAAAATGCAGGAATCATAAAATATGATTCCTGCATTTTTTTCATGTGATAGAATTTACATATTAATTTTCTGTTTCAGTTCCGGCAGTTTCGGTGGTAGAACCGTTTTTCCATTTGTTAAATTTCTCCAAAACAGCATCATAGGTACGCTGGGAAATATCCGGCAAATCTTTGCCCCAGGATTTTGTTGCATCTTCAAAGCCTTTTTTGAAAGCGTCGATCAGAAGATCTGCTTTTTCCGGATCGTTGCCGGAAAGGGCTTTTGCAAAATCAAGGATACGGTCGGAAGTCTGTTCTACACCCCAGTAGCCGTCCTCAGCGATATCTGCCTGAGCCTGTTTCTGTGTTTCCTCATCAACGGTAAAGTTACCATCTGCTAAGAAGCTCCACATGGAATCGGCATTTGCGATTGCGGTTCCCTGCTTGGTCATCATTTTTTCAACCAGGCTGCGTAACTGGGAAGTACGCTGCTCAGCATCTGCTTTTAATTTTGCAACCATTGCATAGTCAGTTTTTTTGGTAACGGTATCCTTGTCTGTTTGAGAAGATTTCTCATATACGACACCGGTTTCTGCCTTATCAGATGTTGTGGTTTTGTCTGTAGATGTAGAAGCTGTCTTAGAAGCTGTGCCTGTCTGATAGCTGTTAGTTGTTGAATTTACGCTGTTAATTGCATTCATAGTCATAAATAATTCCTCCATTCCAGTAAATGAATGACTGATTTGTTCATGCATTTTTTCCTTTTTCTTCTGTAAAATATATCGGCTTTTCGGGAAAAATAATTTAGATGGAATTGACCTTTTTGCCTTAAAATGATAAAATTTATGTTGTATACAAAAAACAACGAAAATACATGACGATGGTATGGGGATTATGAAGGAAATATCAGTAAAAGCACTTGCAAAAATAAATCTTGGGCTTGATGTTGTGCGCAGACGTGAGGATGGGTACCATGAAGTGAAAATGGTCATGCAGACCATCCACCTGTTTGACCGTCTTGAAATGAAAAAGACAGCAGGCGGGATTACAATGACGACAAATCTGTCTTTTCTGCCGACAAATGAGAATAATCTTGTCTACAAGGCAGCAAAACTTCTGATGGATGAATTTCAGATCAGGGACGGTATCGATGTGAAGCTGCACAAGTATATTCCGGTCGCAGCGGGAATGGCCGGTGGAAGTACAGATGCTGCAGCGGTGCTTTATGGTATGAACCGTATGTTTGAACTTGGACTGTCCAAAGAAGAACTGATGCAGCGTGGGGTTAAGATCGGTGCAGATGTTCCTTACTGCATTATGCGTGGAACCGCACTTGCAGAAGGAATTGGTGAACAGCTTACCGCACTTCCACCGATGGTAAAATGTCCGATACTGATCGCAAAACCACAGATTTCTGTATCGACAAAGTTTGTATATGAGAATCTGAAGCTGGATGAAAATACAGTTCATCCGGATATTGACCGTCTGGTGGAAGACATCAGACGAAAAGACCTTGCAGCCATTACCTCAGATATGGGAAATGTTTTAGAAACTGTGACGATTCCGAATTATCCGGTAATCGCAGAGATCAAAGAACATATGATGGAACATGGAGCTGCGGGAGCTATGATGAGCGGGAGTGGTCCGACGGTATTCGGACTGTTTGATGATAAGGAGAAAGCGGTTGCGGCATATGAGGCGATGCAGGCATCCGGACTGGCAAAGCAGGTTTACCTGACCAGTATTTACAACAACATGAGATAAGCGAAGAAATGGAGGAAAACAGGTTTATGACAGACGATTTGACGCTGAATATGGATGCGTATCTGCCACTTCGGGATGTGGTGTTTAACACACTGCGTGAGGCAATTTTAAAAGGAGAGTTAAAACCCGGAGAGCGTCTGATGGAACTGCAGCTTGCTGCAAAGTTAGGCGTCAGCCGTACACCGATCCGTGAGGCGATCCGCATGTTAGAGCAGGAGGGCTTAGCGGTCACGATTCCGAGAAAAGGTGCGGAAGTCGCCAAGATGACAGAAAAGGATATGGAGGATGTGCTTCAGATCCGTGATGCGTTAGATGAACTTGCAGCATCGATTGCATGTGAGCAGATGACAAAGGAACAGTTAGATACTCTGACGGAAACAATGCATGAGTTTGAGGAATCTACCAAATCAAAGGATTTGAAAAAGATCGCCGCTGCGGATGTGCAGTTTCACGATATTATTTATCAGGCGACCGGCAATCCAAAACTCGTCAATATGCTCAATAATTTGAGAGAGCAGATGTACCGTTACCGTGTGGAATATTTAAAGGATGAGAGAAATTATCCGACACTGATGCGGGAACATAGTGAGATCGTGGAAGGATTGATGACAAAGGATAAGGGACGTGTGACAGAAGCAATGCATAAGCATGTCAAAAATCAGGTTGTGGCGGTCAAGGAAATGATCAGAGAGCAGGAGTAAGGGAGCTTTGTATAATCTGGTTAAAATTGCATAGAATAAGGGAAATGAATTTTTGAGGATAAGCCGTAGGCTTATCCTTTTTTAGTTGCCGGGAAATGAGGGATATTATGAAGGAAAAGGTAGCGGTTTCAAAGAGATTGAGTGAGAATATCGCGCAGATGGAGGAGTTTTTTCATGAGTGTGATGATATTAAAAAGAAGGAATTGATGCTTGGCAGGCAGATGGATGTGGCATGTTATCTGACGTTTATTGAGGTGTCGGTGGACATGGGGACTTCGGCACTGAGTGAGGTGCTGAAGTATTTAAAGGGGCTTGGGAAGGAAGAAATTTATCAGGCATTGGAGCAGAATGCGCTGGGAATTTCGGATGCAACTTATTTTGATACGATAGAGGATGCGGTGGACGGGCTTTTGACCGGAGAGGTGATCCTGTTTGTGGACGGATTTGACAGGGCGGTAAAGATACCGGACGACGGTTATCCGAATATGGGGATCACGGAGGCGGATTCTGAAAAGGTCATAAGGGGTTCAAACGAGGGGTTTTGTGATTCGGTAAAACAGAATGCGGCGCTGATTAGAAAGCGTATCCGTTCCCCGAAAGTCAAGGTGAAGCAGAAAAAATGTGGTATGCGCTCGAATACCAATGTTTATCTTGTTTTTATGGAGGATCTGGTGTATCCGGGACTGGTACGGGAGATCGGGCACAGGCTGGAGGGATTTGAGATCGACGGGGTGTTAGACAGTGGTGTGATCGAACAGCTCACTGAGGAGAAGTGGTATTCCCCATTTCCACAGTTTCAGACGACAGAGCGGCCGGATCGTGCAGCAATGGCTGTTTTGGAGGGAAGGGTGGTTGTGCTTTCTGACAATTCCCCGGTGGGGCTGATCCTGCCGACTGATTATAATTCGTTCATTAAGACGAGCGATGATTATTACAACCGGTGGGAAATCGCAAGTTTCGGCAGGCTTTTGCGCTATGTCGCATCTTTCTTTGCCATGACTCTGCCGGGATTTTATCTTGCCGTGACAAATTTCCATACGCAGATTCTGCCGACGATGCTTCTTTTGTCTTTTGCGGATGCGAGGAGCGGTGTGCCGTTCCCGGCGGTGGTTGAGGTGATTTTGATGGAACTTTCATTTGAACTATTAAGAGAGGCAGGCGTGCGTCTGCCCGGCGCCATGGGAAATACGATCGGTATTGTAGGAGGACTGATCATCGGACAGGCGGCGGTCGAGGCAAATCTTGTCAGCCCGATCGTGGTGATCGTCATCTCATTTACTGCGCTCTGTTCCTTTGCAATTCCAAATGAGGAATTTGCGACGGCATTCCGTCTGTTGAAGTTCTTCTTTATCGGAATGTGTGCGTGGTTAGGCTACTTTGGCATGCTGCTTGGACTGCTCTTTGTACTGATCCATCTTGCGCATTTAAAAAGCTTTGGCATCCCATATCTGATGCCGTTTGTCGGGGCAGATCTGACGGACTATGAAGACGAACGTGATTTCCTGTGGAGATGGCCGATCCGCAAACTGACAAAACGTCCGATTTACGCCAGGCGGGAGGAGCGGGTGAAACTGAAATTGAAATAAGGATGAATGTTTGAAACAAACACCAAATAAAAAGGAGTACAAGGAATTATGTTTTCATCAAACGAAAAAATTTCAGGCCGCCAGGCATTCCGCCTTTTGGTATTTGATCTTTTAGGACTTGGCACGCTTCTGATCCCGGCTGCGGTCGCCGGGTTCTGCGGGCGGGACGGCATTTTCTGCATTATTGTGGGAACAGTGCTTGGACTTTTATTTTTACGCCTTCTGGTGTATGCAGTGGGGGATATGCAGGGCAGCTTTGCAGAATATACGGAAAAAATGTGCGGGACATTTTTCGGAAAGACCATACAGGCGGGATATTTTCTGTATCTGATGCTGTTAGCAGGGTATACGGCGTATCTGTTTTCTGTGACGGTGTTAAACAACCTGCTGCGGGGGGAGTCTTTTTATCTTGTACTGGTGCTGATCCTTGGGCTTGTCTGGTATGGGCTGTTAAGCGGGATTGAGGGGCGGGCGCGTGTCTACGAACTGCTATTCTGGTTTATCCTGATACCGCTTTTTATCATGTTAGCGTCCGCACTGGATGAAGTGAAAACAGATTACTGGAATCCTGTATTTTTTACGGGAAAAAGAGATTTTTTTGCGGGAAGTTATTATGTGTTTATCTGTTCGTCACTTATTTTTCTGATTTTGTTTCTGGGAGGGTATCTGCGAAAGCGGGAAAGCCTGATGAAAGTGGGGAGGCTTGCGTTGATTTTTACCGGATGCTTAGAGGCAGGACTTTATCTGATCTTACTGGGGGTGTTTGGTGGTGCTGCGCTCTCAGACATGCAGACTCCGGCGATCACACTGATGAGCACGATCAAAATCACAGGTGGATTTTTAAAGCGTGCTGATGCATTTATGTTTGGAATCTGGTTTTTTACACTGTATGCACTGCTAAACAGTGCAGTATTTTATGCAGAAATGTTATTAAATGGTTTATATCATGCAAAAAAAAGACAGGCATTGTGGAAAAAGTGGGAGCGGGCGGCGGTGTTTGCAGCAGTTTTTGGTGTGGCAGTGTTATTGTATAACTCGAAAGAAAATACCGTGCTGTATGAAAAATTTCTGTGGTATATCGGAACACCATTTCTGGTGCTTGTCCCGGTAGTGTTGGCGATCATACGGTGTGCAGGACAGAGAAAAAAACATCTGAGATCCGGAGCGGTTATTTGTGTCCTGTTAGGACTGATGGGGCTTTCCGGCTGTGCGACGGCAGAACTTGAGGAGCGCAATTTTCCGATCGAGATGGCAGTCAGTGACATGGAGCAGTTTGACAGGGAATGGCTGAATGCCGACGAGTCCGGGAACCGCATGGTGGATTACAGCCACATGAAAGTCATTTTACTGGATCAGAAATTTTTGGAAGATGCCCAAAATATGGATGCATTTCTGGAAATTCTGGAAAAAAAGAGTGACGTGCCGAGAAACACCTATCTTGCGGTGGCAGAGGATGCAGAGGCTGTATTAAAATTACAGAAAAATATGGAAGAGTCCGTTGGCACTTATCTTGAAGATTATTTTGAAAATGTGTCCGAGATCAAAAAAACTGCCTATCCGACACTCGGGATGCTTTATCAGGAGCAGGAAAACAAAATGGAAACCCTGTTTATCCCCTATGTGGAAGAAGTGGACCAAAAGCCTGCCGTGACAAAGTATTATGTCTGGAAACGCGGGGAGGCGGAAGGAATGTTTGACAGCCAGACGGCGCTGCTTTCTTTTTTTACACAGAATCAGAAGGAAGAATACACACTGACACTTGCGGACGGAGTGGATGTGCGTTTGTTTGCACCGCATAATCAGGTTGTCTTTTCACAGGCAAAAGAAAAACAGATTATTGCAGAGATCAGCTGCAGCGGAGAGATCCTGTATGAAAAACCGGGATGGAGACAGAAATTGCAGTCTGAATATGGTCAGAATTTAAAATCTGGGGATATAAAAAAGATGTTGGAAAAGGAACTTGAAGATTATTTTCAGCAAACTGCACAGAAAGTGGAAGTCGACTGCGCGAACAGCTATAAAAAACTTGGCGGACAGCGCAGGGACTGGTATCTGCTTTATCAGAAGCAGCCGGAGCAGTATGAAAAAGATATGGAGATCATTTACCGGGTGAAGGTTGCCTGGGTGAATATGGGTGAGTGAAAAGGGGATTATTTAACACTGTATAAAAACCCAGATAAGTGGAATACTCCTCCTATCAAACAGAAAAAAGGAGTATTCCAATGCAATTTCCAGCCATAAAATCAAAAAAAGATTCCCTTTACATAACCCTGTTTTTTTTATTTTCCATTGCCTGCATTGCCGGGTTACGGTACGAGCAGCGGCTTGAGATGCAAAAAGGCATCGCAGAAAAGATTATACGTTTTCATGTGATCGCAAACAGTGATACGAAAGCGGATCAGAATTTAAAACTTGCTGTGCGTGATGCAGTCGGAATCAAAATGTCAGGGCTTTTAAAAGATGCAGCCGACCGGAGCCGGTCGGAGGCTGTGATCCGGAAAAATATGGAGGACATGAAGCAGACGGCAGAGAAAGTCATTGCGGAGAGAGGTTATGACTATGATGTGGATATCTGTCTGACAGATACGGATTTTCCGGTAAAAACGTATGGTGCGTATACATTTCCGGCGGGAAATTATGAGGCGCTTGAGATCGTGATCGGAGCGGGAAAAGGGCATAACTGGTGGTGTGTGATGTACCCGAACATGTGCTTTTCGGATACCATGTATGAGGTGATCGATGAGGATGCAAGAAGTTCGCTAAAAAGAGTTTTGTCGGAAGATGAATATCAGCAGGTACTTGCCTCCGGAGATTATCAGGTAAAATTTAAGTCATTTGAAATTTTAAAAGGGCTGTATGATGAAAAATAGTATTGAATATCAGGCGAAAAGCGTATAATATAGTTCTGATGTAAAGAAACAACAGGAAATGAGGATTAGAATGACAAAAGAAGTACTGGTAACCATCAGCGGGCTTCAGTTTTCACCGGAAACTGAGAGTGAATCCGTGGAACTGATCACATCCGGCAGTTATTATAAAAAAAATGGAAAACATTATATCATCTATGATGAAGTCAACGAGGGATTTTCCGAGACAACACGAAATATCATCAAACTGAATGATGATTTTATGGATATCACCAGGAGAGGTGTATCGAATGTACATATGATGTTTGAGAAAAACCGGAAGAATGTGACCTATTATTATACGCCGTATGGAAGCCTTCTGATCGGGATCGACGCAAAAAGTGTGGATGTGCAGGAGACAGAAAATGATATTGATGTCAAGGTCAATTACGAACTCGAGGTCAATTATGAGCATATGGCAGACTGCTGTATCACAATGAATATTAAGTCAAAAGATGCGGGAGATTTCCGGATCACAGGGGCAGAATGAGAAAAAAGGACGGGAAAGCACAGTCCGGATGTCACGAAAATGACATCCGGACTGCGGATTCCCGTCCTTTTATACAGCATAAAAGATTAATGTTCCATCTTCCATATTGCCACAGAATAGCCAGGCAGGTCTGTTCCACCGCCAAAGTCGTGCGGGGTATCGGTGATCAGTTCCTGTGCCGTGCCGCATCCGGCATCGAAATCTGCGTGGAAACTGTTTTCATCCGCGTTGATCGCTACATAGATGCGCTCATGTTCACTTTTACGTTCAAAAATGCACTGGCGGTTTGTCAGGAGCACAGAGCGGAAGGAACCGTAATTTAATGCTTCCGAGTTCTTTTTGATCTCGGAAAGCCGGCTGATCGTCTCAGAAAGATCGTTCCATTCCGGTGCGTCAAAACATGCGCGCAGAGCCGGATCGCCTTCTTCTTTTCTCGCTTTTGCACCCCATTCACTGCCGTAGTAAACGCACGGGATACCTGGCATACCGAACAGCATGCCGTAGATCAGCGGCAGATGTTTTTCGTTGGTTAAAATACTTGCGATTCTTGTGACATCGTGATTGTCCACAAAGCAGAGCAGGTGTTTACCCTTATAGAGTGTCCAGTTGTCCGGTCCGAACTGGCGCAGCAGGGAGTGGTTGATCTCAAACATATTCATGCTGTTGAAGCTGGAATAAAGTCCTTTGTAGCACTCATAGTTGGTCACAGAGTGCAGCATGGAATCATTCATCCACTGGTTGTAATCGCCGTGTAATGTCTCGCCGACCAGGAAAAAGTCCGGTTTTAAACTGTCGCAGAAGCTGCGCAGGCGGCGTAAGAAATCATGGTCAAGGCAGTATGCAACGTCGAGGCGCAGGCCGTCGATATCAAATTCTTCCGCCCATCCTTTGATCGCTGCAAAAATGTGCTGGATGACATCTTCATTTCTGAGATTTAATTTGACCAGATCGTAGTTACCTTCCCAGCCCTCATACCACAGACCGTCGTTATAGTTTGAGTTGCCGTCAAAACTGATGTGGAACCAGTCTTTGTACGGGGAATCCCATTTTTTCTCCAAAACATCCTGAAATGCCCAGAAACCGCGGCCAACATGGTTGAATACACCGTCTAATACAACTTTGATGCCTTCTTTATGAAGATTGTCACAGATTGTGGCAAAGTCTTCATTCGTACCGAGTCTGGTATCGATCTTTGTATAATCCCTGGTATTGTAACCGTGTGTGTCAGACTCAAAGACCGGGGAAAAATAGATGGCATTGGCGCCAAGTTTTTTGATGTGCGGAATCCAGTCATTGACCTTTAAAATACGATGCTCTAAAACGCCGTCATTCTCAAACGGAGCACCGCAGAATCCAAGCGGATATATCTGATAAAAAACACTTTCGTAAGCCCACATAAGAAAACCTCCAAATTATTTTTGACTCATATCATATGATTTTTTAGAACATGCGCGCTGTGCACTGATCACAGTATCACGGAAACCGCCATGTTCTAAAGCTGCAACTGCCTCAATGGTCGTACCGCCCGGAGAGCAGACAGCATCTTTTAATTCGCCCGGATGCTTTCCGGTCTCTAATACCATTTTTGCGGCGCCCAAAACAGACTGGGCAGCAAATTTATAAGCCTGTGCGCGCGGCATGCCGTCTGCAACGGCGGCGTCTGCCATTGCCTCAATAAACATATAGACATAGGCAGGGGAAGAACCGGAAACGCCGACAACGGCATCCATCATGCTTTCCGGTACAACTTCTGCACGGCCGAAGCTGTTGAATAAGGACTCAACGAGCTTTACTTCCTCTGGTGTTACCTTGTCATTCGGACAGAGTGCACTCATCGCAGCGCCTACAAGCGCCGGGGTGTTTGGCATGGCGCGGATCAGTCTGACCTCACCGAGCAGCGCCTCGATATTTGCGATCGGCTGTCCGGCTGCAATCGAAACTACGATACAGTCCGGTTTTAAATGACCTTTGATCTGCGGAAGTACTTCGGAAAATTTATTTGGTTTTACAGCGAGAAACAAAATATCGCTTCGTTCTGCAACGACCTCGTTTGACTGGGTTGTCTCTATGGAAAATTTTGTCCGGATCTTATCAAGTGTCTCAGGAGAGTGTGCACTTGCGATGATCTGGCTGGTCGTCACTAAAGATGCATCCAGAATACCGCCGATCATGGCGCTTCCCATATTGCCGGCACCGATAAAACCAATCATTTTATCTAACATAAAATCCTCCTTGTTTTGCGGAGCAAAATGCGACTGCCATTGCAGGAGCAGAGGATTTTCCTCCTTGTTTTGCGGAGCAAAATGCGACTGCCATTGCAGGAGCAGAGGATTTTCCTCCTTGTTTTGCGTATTTATCATTCAAATTCTATCCTAGTCTATTTGGGGGGAAACGTCAACATTTTATGCAGAGATGAGAATGTGGAATCATAAAATATTTTCCTATGATAATGCAGATCAGGGCAAAATTAACAGACTTGCTGATTCACTTCGTAAATAAGTAGAAATAATGCAATTTTTGCATAATATTATACAAGAAATATGCAGAAAAATACCATATTATTGATAATGTATGTTATATTAGTTTTCATAGGAGAAAAACATGGCAACTGAAAGAAAAACATTGACACAGCTGGCTGTGCCAATATGCTTAGAGACTTTATTTTATATGCTTTCAGGCATGGTCGATACACTTATGTTATCGTCTGTAAGCGACCAGGCTGTGGGAGCTGTCGGAACAGCAAATACGTATATAAGTGTTTTTATCATCATGTTCGGGGTAATATCATCCGGTATGGTAGCAGTTATGTCACAAAATATCGGAGCGGGGAGACCTGGAATTGCATATCAGGCCAGACAGCTTGGACTTATGTTTAACGCACTGACAGGTATCCTTATGTCGGTTATTATTGCCTTTTTTTCTGGAGAAATACTTAGAATCGTAAGTATTTCTCCGGCTTTGCTTGAGCCGGCAGAAACATACCTTAAAATTGTTGGAGGTGCATGTTTTTTAAATGCGCTTATTCCCATTTTTTCCAGCTATCTCAGAGTGTTTGGATATACAAAGCATTCCTTGATAGGAACGATTGCAGGAAATGCCATTAATATAATATTTAATTCAGTGTTCCTGTTTGTATTTCATTGGGGAGTAATGGGCGTTGCTATTGCCACAGTTATTTCAAAAGTTGTGAACCTTATCATTGTAGCAGGCATGGGTGCTGTACTGATAAAGGCAAAGCAGAGTCCGGAGCGCATTCCGCCACGGAAGATACTTGCGCAGATTGTTAAGATAGGTTTTCCTTCTGCATTTGAAACAGCACTTTATAATGTTGCAATGACACTTATAGTAAGATTCATGAATCAGATGGATGCAGTCGGAATGAATGTTACAGCCCGTTCATATGCTATGCAGATAGCAAATTTTTCGTATTGTATAGGAGCTGCACTTGCACAGGCTAATGCTATTATGACTGGCTGGAGAATTGGATCAAAGGAGTTTGAAGAATGTGACAGGGGTACGCGGAAAGCTGTGGTATATGGTCTTATAACAGCGACGTGCTTCTCTGTGACATTTGCGATGTCCGGACATTTTATAGTTCATATATTTACGGATGATGCGCAAATGATAAATCTTGTGGTAAGGCTGTTAATAGTAGATATATTCCTTGAATTTGGAAGGGTGACAAATCTTGTATATGGTCAGGCATTAAAAACCAGTGGAGATGCGGTTTTTCCGGTTATAATGGGTGCGATATTTATGTATCTGTTTGCAGTTGGTGGAACATATTTTCTTGGAATACATATGGGACTTCAGGCAGTAGGAGCATATATTGCCATGGCAGGTGATGAGTGCGCGAGAGCTGTTGGAATGGTGCTTAGATGGAAGAGCGGAAAATGGAAAAGCAAGAGCCTTGTAGAATTGTAGGAGAGAGTATGTACTTTGAATTAAAGGAAAATAAACCACATGGTACAAAGGACAATCCATTTAGTATATATCACATAGAGAATGCGGGGCGGTCATTTCAGATACCGGTACATTGGCATGATGAATTTGAGATTATATATGTAAAAAGTGGTTTGCTGACGGTAAGTATATCAGGAGAGAGTTATATTGGAAAAGCAGGGGATGCGTTCGTTGTATCGCCGGGCAATCTGCATCTTATGGGCTCACAGACCGGCACTGTGGATTATTTTACATTTTTGTTTCCGTTAAAATATATATCTTTTCGGACCGATGACATGTTAGATGATAAATTGCTTGAACCATTAAATAGCGGTCATTTGATGATAAACCCAAGAGTAAAAGACTCGGCAAAAGAACTGTGTGAGCAGCTGATTGATATATATATGGCAGAAAATGATGAAACTGAGTCAAAAATAACTGCGCAGATAAAGACAAAAATAATTCTTTTACAATTTATTCTTGAAATGTGGAAGAAAGGATTTGTAATAGAAAATGATACAAGCGGCAGAAATATTGTAGAAAAAGAGATGGTTTCATATATACAGCAGAATTTTACAGGAAAGATATCGCT